>OJHI01000003.1_pt1 | contig 297664 bp, 289 predicted proteins | sample 1595181 | NCBI WGS metagenome assembly OJHI01 (sample SAMN05416830, study PRJEB24817) | seawater metagenome | isolation source: Sea water | place: Canada:Atlantic | collected 2013-07 | reverse complement strand
ACTGGATGCAGCTTAACCTCTACTTTTAACTTCGGTTATAAATGGGGGGATTACACACTCAAGCGATCATTATTCTCGCGTCCATTTGTATTAATTCACTGGATAAACAACATAACAATTGTTAGAATTTCAGGTTTATAAAAAGACTATTTAGCCTCAACAAAACCTGTACAGGAGTTAATATAAATGAGCACCAAAAATGAGCGATTTAGCGGCCCAGGCCCTGATCAAATCTACGATGATTTTTTAAAAAAAGGTGTTTTTTCCTTACCAAAATGTCAAGACTGCCAAGAATTTCATTTCTTCCCTCGAGTCGTTTGTCCTCATTGCGGTAGTTTTAACCTTGAATGGACAGCGGTCAGCGGAAAAGGTGAAGTTTATTCAACAACAACCGTTCGACGTAAGCCCGAACGCGGCGGTAATTACAATGTATGTCACGTCACATTAGAAGAAGGCCCTCGCCTGATGAGCCGCGTTGAAGGTGTTGACCCATTAGATGTAAAAATTGGTGATCAAGTCAGCGCCGTTATCAAAAATGATGAAGACAGTTCTTTTATTGTCTTCGTACCAGCACAGGGAGTTTAAAAGATGTCACATGAATTAAGAGGTTCATCTGCGGTTGTTGGCGTTGGTTTGGCCGGTTGCGGCGAAGCTCATGGGAGAATGCCATTAGATATCCTAGCCGAGGCTACGCATAACGCGTTAGATGACGCTGGCTTAAAACTATCCGATGTAGACGGTATTTTCACCGGTTCGTCTTATCATTTTATGCCGGCATTGAGTACAGCAGAGTACTTAGGCATCAAACCGCGTTTTTCTGACAGCAGTATGGTGGGTGGTTCATCATTTGTAGCGCATACACTAAATGCTGCTATGGCCATTAAAACAGGCCAATGCGATGTTGCTTTAATTTGTTATGGCAGTAATCAACGCACAGCCGGTGGCAAATTGGCCACCATGTCTGAACAACAAATTTATGAAGCACCTTATAAACCCCGTTATCCAATAAGCTCCTACGCACTCGCTGCGGCTCGTCATATGCATCAATACGGTACAACGCGTGAACAAATGGCTGATGTAGCTGTTGCAGCTCGTCAATGGGCGCAATTAAACCCGGCAGCCTTCGCTCGCGATGAACTTACTCGCGACGATGTGCTTAATTCACGCATGATTAGCGACCCTCTTTCCTTACTAGATTGCTGCTTAGTAACCGATGGTGGTGGTGCTGTTATTATGGTATCGAGTGAACGGGCAAAAGATTTTCCGAATAAACCCGTTTATGTATTAGGCACTGGTACCGCTCACTGGCATCGTCAAATCACTCAAATGCCGGACTTAACAACCACCGCTGCCGTAGACGCTGGAAAGCGTGCGTTTGCAATGGCCGGTTTAACAAAAGACGATGTTGATGTAGTTGAGCTTTATGATGCGTTCACCATTAACACTATCCTTTTCCTTGAAGACTTAGGTTTCTGCGCTAAAGGTGAAGGTGGTGCTTTTGTCGAAAATGGTAATATTGCACCCGGCGGTAGCCTACCAGTTAACACCAATGGTGGCGGTCTATCATGTGTCCACCCAGGTATGTACGGCATCTTCATTCTTATTGAAGCCATTCAACAACTACGTGGTGGGTGTGGCGCACGACAAGTTGATAACCCAGAAGTTGCTCTGGTTAACGGCAATGGTGGTGTACTATCCAGTCAGGTAACAACAATTCTAGGAACAGAGGCAGTTTTATAGTATGAGTAACCCTTCTTTAAACGGCATAAAAGTCGTTGATTTATCACGCGTTTTAGGCGGCCCCTTATGTACTCAAATTTTAGGCGACCATGGCGCAGAAATTCTAAAAGTTGAACCTCCCGCAGGTGATGAAACCCGCGGCTGGGGCCCTCCTTATCATGAACGTGGAAGTGCCTATTACGATGGGGTTAATCGTAATAAAAAAGGCATTGCCTTAGATATGCGTCAGCCTGAAGCACACCAAATTCTATTCCGCTTACTTGAAACAGCAGATGTTCTTGTTGAAAATTTTAAGGTTGGCACACTCGAAAAATGGGGTATAGGCTTTACTGATGTATTACAAAAGAAATTCCCTCGCTTAATTCATTGCCGTGTAACTGGTTTTGGCAGTAATGGTCCCTACGCTGGTTTCCCTGGTTATGACGCCGTTGCTCAAGCCACATCCGGCTTAATGAGTATTAACGGTGACGCTGATCGCCCACCTGTTCGAATTGGTGTGCCTATCGTTGACTTGACCACCGGCATGAATGCAGTTATTGCGATATTATTAGCCTTATATGAGCGAGAAACTTCTGGGCTAGGCCAATCAATAGAAGTCAGTTTATATGATACAGCGGTGAGCTTAATTCACCCGCATGCCGCCAACTGGTTTTTAGATGGTAAACCACAAAAACGCCTAGGTAGCGCGCATCCAAATATCACACCTTATGACCTCTTCCCTACCGCTAATGGGATGTTGTTTCTAGGGATTGGTAATGATCGTCAGTTTGCTGGCTTATGTAAAGAATTAGGTCACCCTGAAATAGCACAAGACCCACGGTTTACGATTAATGCTAACCGCGCCAAAAATAAAGCTGAGTTGCGCGTTATTCTTGAAGATTTACTGGCTGACCGCGATGGCAAAGCGATGACTGCAGAATTAATGAGCAAAGGTATCCCCGCAGGTGCAGTACAAACGGTTGAAGATGCTTTACAGCACCCGCAAACTAAAGCAAGAGAAATGGTCATAGAGTCGGGCGAGTACAGAGGCACAGGCATTCCTATAAAACTGTCGCGAACACCGGGGAAATTTAAATGCCGCCCTCCCCAATATGGTGAAAACAATACCGAAATATTAACGGATGCCGGCTACAGCCCAGAAGAAATAGAGCGCTTTAAAGAAATGCAAATAACATTAGAAAAACCACGCAAATAACTGATAAATAATTGTTTTTTTATATAAAATGAAAAGCTTAGCTATTATTGCTCATGCACCCTCGCCGAATATAAAACGGATGATAAATGCCGTCTTAAAGGGTGCAAATAGTGATGAGGTAAACGGCGTCGAAGCTATTTTTATACCCGCGCTAGAAGCAAAAGCAGAAGATGTAATCAATGCAGATGCATTAATTTTAGCTACCCCAGAAAACTTAGGTTATATGAGTGGTGGCTTAAAGGATTTTTTTGATCGTAACTATTATCCGTGCATGGATAAGACAGAAGCCATGCCCTGTGCAGTCCTTATTCGTGCAGGCAATGATGGCACTGGCACAAAACGAGCGATTGAATCTATTTTAACCGGCCTACGATGGAAAGTTGTTCAACAACCGCTTATTTGTCGTGGTGATTTTAAAGAAGAGTTTATAAACCAGGCAGAGGAGCTCGGGCTTTTTATGGCTGCCAGCTTAGAAGCAGGAATTATTTAATAGATAATGGATCATGAACTTCTCATACACTGATGAACAAGACGCCATTCGGGACGCTATAAAAAAAGTCTGCGAGCCATTTACTGATGATTATTGGTTAAAGCGCGATCAGCAAGGTGGTTTTCCGCATGACTTTTACCAAGCAATGGCAGAAGGTGGCTGGATGGGAATTTGTATTCCTGAAGCTTATGGTGGTTCAGGTTTAGGTATTACCGAAGCTGCCATTATGGCGAGTACCATTGCTGAATCAGGAGCGGGTATGTCTGGCGCATCAGCCGTTCACATTAATATTTTTGGCTTAAACCCCGTTGTCGTGTATGGTACCGAGGAGCAAAAAAATCGCATGCTACGACCCATGGCTGAAGGTCGCGAAAAGGCTTGTTTTGCTGTTACTGAACCGAACACCGGATTGAATACGACGCAGCTTAAAACCTTGGCTATCCGTAAAGACGACCGTTATATTGTTAATGGGCAAAAAGTATGGATTTCCACTGCGCAAGTGGCTGATAAAATCTTATTATTAGCACGAACAACTCCTTTAGAAGACGTTAAAAAACCTACGCATGGTTTAAGCCTTTTTTATACCGACTTCGACCGTAATAAAATTAGCGTTCATGAAATTGAAAAAATGGGGCGCAAAGCGGTTGATTCAAATGAATTATTTATTGATGGCCTAGAAATACCGCTTGAAGACCGTATTGGCGAAGAAGGAAAAGGCTTTGAATACATTCTTCATGGGATGAACCCTGAACGTATTTTAATTGCAGGAGAAGCCATAGGCCTTGGAAGGGTTGCGCTAAAAAAAGCAACCGATTACGCTAAAGAACGTAATGTTTTTAATCGCCCCATTGGCCAAAACCAAGGCATACAACACCCATTAGCTGTGTGCTGGTCTGAGTTAGAAGCTGCTTGGCTGATGGCCATGTCGGCTGCTTGGCAATATGATAATAATCAACCCTGTGGTGCAGCGGCTAATGCAGCTAAATATTTGGCTGGAGAAGCAGGTTTTCATGCTTGTGAAACAGCAGTTATGACTCACGGTGGTTTTGGCTACGCAAAAGAATATCACGTTGAACGCTATCTTCGTGAATCAATGATACCAAGAATTGCCCCTGTCAGTCCTCAGCTTGCCTTATGTTATATTGCAGAACGCGTATTAGGTTTAGCTAAATCGTATTAACCATTATTAGGTAATCAACCTAGTCATCTAATGTACGTTTGCCGGTATACGGCACTGTGTCTTCAATGTGCGAGTAAATAAATGGTGCAATGGGGTGTTCCCTTTCTTCACTTATATGGCCTAGCAGACCAGCACTGCGAGTCACTACTGCTATACCACGCATCACATCCCATGGCACACCAATTTCTGATAACACGACCGCTATCGCACCGGTTGCATTAATGGTTAAGTGCTTGCCGTATACCTGATCAACCGTTTTAGATAGTGTAGTAACAATATCTATATAATGCCCCTCTACACCTGCTTGACGAGCTATTTCAAAGAGTCGCGGCGTTCGCGGGTCATCTGGTTTGTGAAAGGGGTGACCAAACCCGGGGATTGCTTGGCGTGTTGCTTTGAAGCCGTTCACAATGCGTAAACAACTGGCCTCTAACCCTTCTTCTGCGGTGATAATATCTTGTAAATTCTTAGCCATGCCCTCCATTGTGCCCACTAATCCACTACCAATTCCCTGTAAACCTGCCGATATAGCACCTTGAACCGATTCTGGGGCTGCCATTATTGTCAATCGAGTGGCTATCGCACTGGGCGTTAAGCCATGCTCCATTAAGGTGACCAAAACAGCATCGAAAATAGCTATTTCTCCCTTACTAGGCATGCGTTGCATCAAATGTAAAAAGAACATTTCGGTAAAACTAACATGCCCCATCAACTCATTGACCAGATCTTTGTTTCGAACCAAAATCTGTTGCTCATTTGTGGTCGATATTTTCGTTTCAGGTGTTAAGTGCTTTGCCATACATACCCCCTTTTTACCGCTAAATAGTTAACCGATTGCCTGTGTCCTTATTTTGATATTTTACTAATGACAAAGCCTTTTAAAACGGTTCTTTCACCACAGAAACATACCAGTTGGCATCGAGCATACACGCCATCTTCTCTTTTCTCTATCTGTTCAATATCACCTGATACGCGCACAGTATCACCGGGGTAAACGGGGCCTAAAAATGACACATTCAATTCACCACCATAAGCCCATCCTTGCCAGTTCCAAGCTGATAAAACTCGCGAAACAAATGCAAGTGTCAATAAACCATGAGCAATCGTCCGACCAAAAAAAGTGGTTTTCGCAAACTCAAGGTCAATATGTAAAGGATTGATATCGCCTGACGCGTCAGCATAAGCATTAATCATGCTTTGATCGACAGCTTGAGTCAATTCACCTATTGAAGCACCGACACAATACCCTTCATAAGATTTTAGTTCGCTCATGCCTCTTTCCCCCAGATCCGTGTAATCATCCCGCTGGTCACTAATTCCCCTTCTTGGTTGTGCGTTTGCGTTGTCATTTCAACGTAGTTACGCCCTTTCCTTTCATACAACTTAAGAACTTTTGCCGAGGTATAGAGCGTTTCACCAATATAGGCAGGCCGATGAAATTTAAATTGTTGTTTTGCATGAATTCCGCCCGGTGGGCCTACGCGTGTTCGTAGTGCTTCAATCACATATACCGCCGCCAACATGGGTGGTGCAATACGGCGCCCTTGTTGATCCTCTTCTCTTAGCTGAGGTGTTTCATCCTGTGTCGATTCAATGTATTTATCCACACGCTCCGCTGTCACCTCAAAAGATGGTACTGGGTCGAGAAAATCATCACCTTCAGACATACTGCTATACTTCACATAAGTGCTCATCATCAATTCTCTGTTTAATTTGTTTTGTATTGATAAACCAGGTCGCCACTACGTGTCACCTCACCTGTTCCAATTAAATAATTTAAATGCGCCATCGCTTCACCCGTTGCCAACGATAAATTGAATAGACTTAATCGTTTGCCATAGAGCATATGCAATACCTCCAACCCTGACCGAGCTTGTTGGCAAAATGCTAAAATTTGATCTAATGATTTACGATGCCCTTCTTTAAGCATTGTTGCACGTTCCTTAATGCCCTTAAAAATTCGACCGTGTGATGGCAATACCACCGTATCGGCACCTAAGGTTGCCAAGGTGTCTAAACTGGATAAATAATCAGCCAGTGGATCTGCATCACTTTCATAGAAATTAACACTGACATTCGGCGAAATATTAGGCAATATTTGATCTCCGGAGACAAGAAGGTCTCGTTGCTTATTATGCAGACAAATATGCCCGGGGCTGTGGCCATTAAATTGTAATAAATGCCATTGCTCGCCATTAATCAACAGTGACTGCCCATCAACCAAACGCTGATATGAGGTAGGTGCCTCCGGAACACCGGTAACATAACCGCCGACTTTATCTTGTAGCTGTTGAATGTCTTCTTGAGCTAAACCAAAACGCTCAAAATATTCCCTACGTCTAGCTTTTTGCTGCTTAGAATACTCTTGACATGCCATCTGGGTAGTCAAAAATTCAATTTGACTCATATGCACGGGCGCATTTGTTTTATGCGCTAACCATTGAGCCATGCCTACATGATCAGGGTGAAAATGAGTAATGATTATTTTCTGAATCGGTTCATTATGACAAAAATCTACCAATACCTTATTCCATAGTAAGGTTGCCTCTTCACTATAAAACCCAGAATCAATAATCGTCCAGCCTTCCCCATCCCTCAACAACCAAAGATTGATATGATCTAACGCATAGGGAATAGGCATTTTCAGTAAGAAAATGCCTTCTTCTACCTTCATTGGAAGACCAAACTCCGGTTTGCTGGCTATCGGAAAGGTCAACATCCCCATATATTAATACGTCCTTTAAGCCTGACTAAAACGCTGTAGATGATAATCACGGTCTCCAAACACTGCATTCATCATGGTTAAACGTTTTACATAATGTGCAACATCTAATTCATCGGTTACGCCGATACCACCGTGTAGTTGAGCGGCTTGCTCACCAACAATTGATCGAGCGTCTCCCAAATAAACTTTAGCCGCAGAGACACTTTTTACACGTTCAGTCGTATCATCTTCTGACACCTTGATAGCGGCCAGATAGGACAACGAACGCAGTTGTTCTTCGGTCATAAACATATCAACACAGCGGTGCTGAAGTACTTGAAAATTACCAATGGGCTGATCAAATTGTTTACGTGTTTTAAGGTATTCTACAGTTTTATCACGCAACTCAGTCACCACACCAACCCCTTCGGCACAAACTGCAGCTGTTGCAGCATCAATCACATATTCAATGTCGGAAAATGCACCATCTAAGTCACCAACAAGGGCGCTTTCATCTACCATGACATTATCAAATGTTAATTCAGAAGCACGTAAGCCATCGACTGTTTCATAATCACGCGAGGTTAAGCCCTCTATATCTTTATCAACAATGAATAAAGAAATCCCTTCTGGCGTAAAATTATCACCACTGGTTCTAGCTGAAACGATTATTTTATCCGCCGTTTCTGCATTAAATACCACCGATTTTGCACCAGACAAACAGTATTGAGCTGCTTTTTTCTGTGCGCTAAATTCAACGTCAGTTAAGTTATAGCGTGATTGACGCTCAGCATAGGCAAATGCTAGTTTCATTTCCCCTGCAATAAGAGCAGGTAAAATGGCTTCTTTTTGTTCAGTATTTGCAGCTCGTTGAATCAATAAACCACCCAATACAATAGAGGCTAAATACGGTTCAACAACAAGACCTTTACCAATCGCCTCCATTATTACAATCAAACCTGTTTGGCCAAAACCAAAACCGCCAAACTCTTCATCAAATGGCACGCCCAATAAACCCATATCAGCAAAATTTTGCCAATTTTCTTCGCTGTAACCAATGCCTGTACGACTAAGTGATTGGCGAGTCTCAAAGTCATATTCATTCTGCAAGAACTTATGTATCCCATCTTGCAACATGATCATTTCTTCAGTAAATTCTAAATTCATTTAACTACTCCTACTGCTTAAAGGCCCAACACGGCCTTCGCCATGATGTTCTTTTGAATTTCATTTGATCCACCATAAATGGATGATTTACGCCAATCTAAATAGTGAGGCGTCAGTACTGATGCTTCTTCCGGCCCAATAGGTTCTTCTTGCCAACCTTCGGTCATAGACTCTTTTACGTAAGGCAAGGCAAAATAACCAACTGCTTCCATTAATAAAGCAGTGATTGCTTGTTGAACCTCTGTCCCTTTAACTTTTAAAAGCGAGGACTCAGCACCCGGCGCATCGCCCAATGCAAGTTTGGACAACACGCGCATATTAGTCATTTCTAAGGCCATTAATTCAATTTCAACTGCTGATATTTTCGCTTTAAACATCGCATCTTCAATCAATGGCTTACCATTATATTTTTCTTTTGAAGCGAGCTCTTTAAGACGTTTAATTTGTCTTTTTGAACGAGGTACTTGCGCAATATATGTACGCTCATGCATCAATAATGATTTAGCAATTGTCCAGCCTTCACCTTCTTCGCCCACTAGGTTCTCTACCGGCACTTTCACGTTTTCTAGAAATACTTGGTTAACCACATGCATGCCATCAACCGTAATAATCGGCGAGGTTGAAACACCTGGCGATTTCATATCAATTAATAAAAAGCTAATGCCTTTTTGTTTTCGATCTTCTTGGCTGGTCCTTACCAGTGTAAACATCATGTCGGCGTAATGGCCGTGTGTTGTCCATGTTTTTGAGCCATTGACAATGTAATGGTCGCCCTGTCTTTCAGCTTTTGTTTGTAATGAAGCTAAATCTGAACCTGCATTAGGTTCCGAATAACCTTGGCACCACCACACATTACTATGAAGAATATCATTTAGATATTTATCGCGTTGTTCAGGCGTACCATATTTCATCAACACCGGTGCTAACATCACTAAACCAAAAGCTACTGTCCTAAGGCAATTAGCTGCACCGCACTCTTCCTCGAAGATATATTTTTGCACCGGCGTCCAACCTGGGCCACCATATTCAGCAGGCCAACCTGGAGCAACCCAACCATCTTTAGCCGCCAGAATTTTTTGCCAGCGTACGTAGTCTTCTTTTTTAAGGGCAATACCTTTAGCTACTTTTTCTTGTATATCTTTAGGGTAATTTTCCTTAATAAATTCACGCACTTCCTGCTGGAAGGCTTTTTCCTCGGGGGTATAATTTAAATCCACGTATAACTCCTTTATTGCCTTAGTTTATTAAATTTATCTTTTAAATAAGTTTTATTGATTGGTTATCTACACCCTAAACGGTATGGGTTGATAGTTTTATTGTTGATCTATAGCCGCTTAACTCTCGTTTTATAGTCTTCAACTAATTCGTGAAGCCATTATAGACACCCGGGCGGTTAATAGTGCGTCTGCCTAACTCTTGTTAGTGTCTTAGTATTACCTACTGTTAGTTATCATCTTGCTTTGGATCACTAGAAACAGGCACACCTCTTCATTTACGCCCTCACGTTTCTAGCCTTCAATTGTTTTACTTTGCCTAAATTACTAAGCTTTCATAGGCAGTGGCTACCAATTCAAAAATTCGGCATCAATAAACAAAATGCCTTCAAGGCAATTTGCTCCTCACCCTTAGGGCATAAAGCACAACCATATAAAATACTAACAATCGTTAGATTTTGCAAGTAATTTAAGCTTTTTTATGTTATTTTTCACAATAAAATAACATTTACTCACATTGGATAACGCTAAATGAATAAACAAGCTTCTCAAACCATCTCAACTAAACTGTCTCAATTTGTTCATGGTTTCAATCTCAATAACGTCCCCCTTGATGTTCAGCAATATGCCTTACAACTAATTCTAGATGGAACAGGTATCGCCTATGCTTCAACTCAATATGATTTCAGCAAAAAAGGGCTCGAAGCACTACGTCTCTTTAAGGAGCCCGGTGAGCATATTGTACTCGGAACAGGTGAAAAAATGCCCTACCGAGATGCTGCGCTGGCCAATGGTTTACTCATACATGGACTAGATTTTGATGATACTCATGTCGCAGGTGTAGTGCATATGACCTCAGCAGTTTGGCCCTGTGTTTTAGCAGTTGCTGAAAAATGTAATTCAACCGGTGAAGAGATGTTAGCCGCCTATATAGCAGGCATGGAAGTCGGGGCTCGACTTGGAATGGTTGCAAAAGGAGCCTTTCACCAAGTCGGTCATCACCCCACCGGAATCGCAGGAGCATTTGCCTGTTCCCTTGTCGCTGCCATGTTAATGAAGCTGCCCGTAGAACAGATGACGATGGCGCAAGGTATTGCCTTAAGTATGGCTTCAGGTAATTTTGAATTTTTGGAAGATGGCGCATGGACCAAGCGTTATCACCCAGGCTGGGCTGCCGTATCTGGCATTATGGCAGCGACCTTTGCTAAGGCCGGATATATTGGCCCGAGTTTGCCTTATGAAGGGCGTTTTGGTTTATACAACAGTCACTTGATTGGGCTGGAACCGGGTTGTGATTATGATTTAGCAACCGCCGGCTTAAATTCTGTTTGGGAGGTTATGAATGTAGGCGTTAAGCCTTACCCTTCTTGCCATTTCACCCATGCTTGCATTGATGCTACTTTACACTTAACGAAAGAGCATCAATTAACGGTCGATCAAATTGAGAGCATTACAGCACTAGTTCCCGAGGAAGTTGTTAAAACAGTGTGCGAGCCGCTTGATAACAAACAAGCACCAACCTGTGCATATGAAGCTCAATTTAGTGTGCCTTACTTAGTTGCTGTTGCTTTAGTCCGCCACGATTTTACTTTAGCAGATCTAGAACCTACACCCTTGGCAGACCCTGTCGTTGCAGCATTAGCAAAAAAAGTGATTTATCAGGTAGACCCAAACTCTGGTTTCCCAACCTATTACTCCGGTGAAGTACATATCACCTTAAAAGATGGGCGCGTCTTGAAGCATCGCGAACATAAAAACCGAGGTTGTTTTGATAGGCCGTTAAGTGCTGACGATATTGCTAAGAAATTTTTCCTTAACTGCCAATTGGCAATCTCAAAAAACAAAGCAACTGAGATTCAACAAGCTATTTTAAATTTGGCCTCATTTTCTAGCGTGACAGAATTAACAAGTCATTTATAACGACCACTAAATTTAAAGTGAATAACGTAACAGTTGGCTGACGTTATTCACTTTAATACTATGACCCTTTAATACCATCCCAGAAAAAACCAATTTGAATTTCTGCAATTTCATCAATTGTTTTACCACCAGGTGAATACCAAGCGAGTGTTCTATTAAGTGAGCCTAGCAAAGACAGCCTTAATATTTTTAAATCGACATCGGCTTTAATGTCACCTTTTTCCTGTGCGGCAACTAGCCATTTTCGCCAAATATTTTCGTACCTATCTCGTCCTACACGCCCTTCTTCTTGGACTGCTGTTGGCATTTGCCCATAGTTACGAATACTCGTCGAGGTATAGTCTCCTTTTTCAAGCAAGGCGGTTAAATGTCCCTTTGCAGCCTCCATCAAGACCTCTTGAGTCGACGCGTCTTCTGGCAACGCATTAACACGAGCAAGCACGGTGTTAATTATATTTTCAAGACCAATCTTTAAAATCTCAAGAACTAGCTGTTCTTTCGAATCAAAATGATAATAAAGACTACCCGCCTTCATATCTAATGACTTGGCTATATCTCTTAATGCTGTACCGTTATAACCTTGCTTACTAAACAAAGCTGCTGAAGCATCTAAAATTCTCTCTCTGGTTTTCTTCACTTTATTTTTTGGAGCAGCTGCTGGTATTGTCGACATGGCTAAATTTACGATTAACTAAATTGAATGATTATAACATAACTACATATTGGCATAGTTCGGCCCACCGCCCCCTTCAGGCGTCACCCAGGTGATATTTTGTGTAGGGTCTTTAATATCACATGTCTTGCAATGCACACAGTTTTGGCCATTAATCTGAAACGTTGGTTGGCCCTCAGCATCTTCAATCACTTCATAAACCCCAGCTGGGCAATAACGTTGAGCTGGCTCATCATACAGCGGCAAATTATGTTTAATTGGAACAGAAGGATCTATTAATTTTAAATGGCAAGGCTGATCTTCTTCATGATTCGTGCTAGATAAAAAAACAGATGACAATTTATCAAACGTAAGCTTTCCATCAGGTTTTGGATAATCTGGTGCCTCGCACTGTGAAGCTTGTTTTAAAGTTTCATGATCGGATGTGGTGTTATGCCAAGTAAAAGGCATCTTCCCTGCAAAAATATTTTGGTCTAACCAAGCAAATGAGCCACCCAGTAACGTACCAAATTTATGTAACGCTGGGCCGAAATTACGGGTTTTATACAATTCATCAAATACCCAAGATGATTTGTATTTATCGTCCATTACGGTTAATGCCTTATTTGCAATATCACCGGCTAACATCGACTCCATAATTGCTTCAGCAGCTAACATTCCGGTTTTCATGGCCGTATGATTGCCTTTAATTTTTGCACCATTTAGGAAACCAGCATCACAACCCACTAACAGCCCACCAGGGAAACTAAGCTTAGGAACTGACTGCATTCCTCCTTTGTTAACTGCACGTGCACCGTATGCGATCCGTTTTCCACCTTCAAGGAACTGAGAAATTTTAGGGTTAAGCTTCCAACGTTGCATTTCATCAAACGGGCTCAAATGTGGGTTGTCATAATTTAATGCAACGATAAACCCAAGTGCGACTTGATTGTTTTCCATATGGTACAAAAAGCCGCCGCCTTCAGTGTGGTTATCAAGCGGCCAGCCAGCCGTGTGCACGACAAGCCCTTCTTCGTGTTTTTCCGGCTCAATTGTCCAAATTTCTTTAATTCCTAAGCCATAATGCTGGGGGTCAACATTTTCACGCAGGTTAAAGGTTTCCATTAATTGCTTACCAAGGTGACCGCGGCAGCCTTCAGCAAAAATCGTCTGTTTAGCCAACAACTCCATACCTGGCATGTAGCCATCTTTTTCTGAACCATCTTCAGCAACGCCCATGTCGCCGGTTAAAATACCCTTAACACTGCCATCATCATTATATAAAACCTCTGATGCCGTGAACCCAGGGAAAATTTCAACACCCATCCCTTCTGCCTGCTCAGCCAACCAACGACACACATTAGCCATGCTAACAATATAATTACCTTCATTATGCATCGGTTTAGGAATTAAAAAGTTAGGGGTTTTGATACCTTTTTCTTGGCCAGTTAAATAATAAACATCATCTCCTTTGACCTTTGTTTTTAATGGTGCGCCTTTTTCTTTCCAATCAGGAAACAGCTCATCCATCGCTGTGGGTTCAATCACCGCACCCGATAGAATATGTGCGCCAACTTCCGAGCCCTTTTCAATAACACAAACCATTAATTCTTGGTTTTTTTCTTGCGCTAACTGCATCAGTTTGCAGGCCGCTGATAAGCCAGCAGGCCCAGCACCAACGATCACTACATCAAACTCCATTGACTCACGTTCCATATTACCCCCTAACATTAATACGAAAAAAAGGTGCCAGCGCTTATCAGTAGCCCTGGCACCTTCATTATTTTATAAAGTACTTATAAGGCTTTTTCAAGCTCTTCAATCACTTCAAATAAATCACCAACCAAACCATAGTCAGCCACTTCAAAAATGGGCGCATCCGCATCTTTGTTAACAGCAACGATAGTTCCAGCATCTTTAATACCTGCTAGGTGTTGAATAGCGCCTGAGATACCAAAGGCCATGTAAAGTTCCGGTGCAATAATTTTACCCGTTTGACCAACTTGATGATCATTAGGAATAAAGCCCGCGTCAACGGCTGCTCTCGATGCACCAACACCCGCCCCTAACTTATCAGCCAAACTATAAATAACACTGAAGTTTTCTTCGCTACCAACACCACGTCCACCAGAAACAACTTTTGTAGCCGCTTGAAGATCAGGGCGATCGCCGCCGCCACTGGTGGTAAGGCCTACATAACGCGTGTGTGAAGGCAAGTTAGCCGCTACTTCGCGTGTTTCGATCACAGCAGAACCTTCTGTTGAGACTGCTGAATATGATGCCGTTCTAACCGTCCCAACCACTAACCCTTCTGGCGCTTCAACCGTTACAACCGCATTCCCAGCGTAAACTGGGCGATCAAAAACAGTTGCACTTTCAACACGCATAATATCGCTGATTTGCGGCACACCCAAGTGTGCAGCAACGCGCGGCATTAAATCTTTACCAAATGTTGTGCTTGGCGCGAACACGTGACTGTACTCTGATGCTAACACCTCAATTTGCGGAGCTAGCAATGCTGCCACAGCGTGCTCATTAACCTCGTTTTGAACCAAAATGACTGTTGCAACACCCGTTAGCTTAGCCGCTTGTTCTGCCACCGATTGTCCATCGGAAGCTAACACAGCCACATCGACAGCCTCTAAACCAAGTTCACTTGCACAAGCTACAGCACGTGCTGTAGAACCATTTAATTCACTACCATTATGTTCTGCAATAACCAGTACTTTGCTCATTAGACCAACCCTTTTTCTTTTAATACGCTAACCAGTTCATCAACAGACTCTACTTTAATACCTGCTTGGCGTTTTGCCGGTGCAGATGTTTTTAAAACCTTGACTGGTGCTGCTGCTTCAACATTTAGTTCCGCAACGGTTACTGTTTCAATCGGTTTACGCTTTGCTTTCATAATATCGGGAAGTTTGACATAGCGCGGCTCGTTTAATCGTAAATCCACACTAATAACAGCTGGCAAATCAACTGATAACGTTTCAAGCCCAGCATCAATTTCACGAGTCACTTGTGCTGTGTCACCCTCAATTTTTACTTCTGATGCGAATGTTGCTTGTGGCCAATGTGATAACGCACCCAGCATTTGAGCTGTTTGATTATTATCGTCATCAATCGCTTGTTTACCTAACAACACAATCTTAGGCTGCTCTTTATCAGCCAGTGCTTTTAAAATACGTGCCCCTGTTAACGGTTGAATTTCATCATCTGTTTCAACATGAATTGCACGGTCTGCACCCATCGCTAGCGCAGTTCTTAATTGCTCCTGACAAACTTTAGGGCCTATCGTTACAGCGATCACTTCTTCTGCTGTTCCTGATTCTTTGAGACGTAACGCCTCTTCAACAGCAATTTCATCAAACGGATTCATGCTCATTTTAACGCCATCAGTGGCAACGCCTGAACCATCGGCCTTAACCTGTATCCGAACGTTGTAATCAACAACTCGTTTAACACCCACTAAAACTTTCATTTACTTTACCTTCATTTTCGTTACTTTAAAGGACATTCTAACAATCATTAGGTTTCTTTTAAAGATAATATTGAGTTGACCTACGATAAAATCTAATAGATATTTGAATTTAAATTGTACAACAAATTGAAAGCTTTAATCTTTCTAAAAACTGAGTAAAGACACATCGACCTTTAACCCCGTTTTATTTTATTAGACGCTCACAAAGCTGATAATATATATTTTTTAAAATGAATCGGTCTTAATTCCATGGATATAAAAGAAGCAATTAAAGGACGAATCTCGGTACGTGCCTTTCAAGATAAACCCGTAGCGAAAGAAGTAATTTATGATGTACTAGATACTGCGCGTTGGGCTCCATCTGGTACCAACACACAACCTTGGAAAGTCGTTGTTGCCCAAGGTAAAACAAAACAAACTATTTCAGATGCCTTATTAAACGCCGCCAAAAATGGCGTTAAAGCAAACCCCGATTATCAATACTACCCAAAAGAATGGGTCGAGCCGTTCAAAGGCAGACGCTTCCAATGTGGAATGGATCTCTACCAAGCCTTAGATATTGGCCGTGAAGACAAGGAAAAAAGAACCGAGGCAGCCTTGGCTAATTATCGATTTTTTGATGCGCCCGTCAGCATATTTTTCTTTATCGATAAAATAATGGCCCAAGGCTCATGGTTTGACATGGGGATGTTTGTACAAAGTGTTATGTTAGCCCTCCGCGGCCATGGTCTAGGAAGTTGTCCGCAGGCCTCAACCAGTGATTACCCTGATCTGGTACGTGAGAGTTTAAACGTCTCTGATCAATACTCCTTCATCTGTAGCTTATCTGTCGGTTACCCCGATAATGATAAAGCTGTAAATCAATATCGAACACAACGTGAAGACGTGGACAGCTTCACAACATGGGCAGATTAACACCTCGCTTAATCGTGTTATCCATTGTTTTTATAAAGAACCATGCTGCTAAGGGACACGTTTAACCTTCAGCAGCATCGGCTCTTGCTTTTGTTAAAAAAGGCACATTAACAACAAGGAAAATGGCAAAACCTATTATCCAAAGCAGTTGCGACATAAAAACCGACTCGAGATAAAAACGCTGAAAAAACAATGGTACGACAACTCGGCTAATAACCCCCATTACTAATAACCATTGCGCCACCGTAATCCACGAAGAAGGTTGCTTAACCCCTCTTCCTGTGTGACCCAAGGTAACACGTGACATCATAGAAAGCGTCAACAAGCCAAACCCGCCTAAAGTAAAAGCATGAATTGAAAGCGAACGTGTTACTACATCCACATAAGGCACTAAAGCAAACAATAAAAAGCCCAAGGTTATAACCATAAAAGCGCTATAAATTCCCCATAAAAGCGGTTTACGCCATATGCCCTTTGCATACCAATTATATAAACGGGCGGAAGAAACAATAAATAACAATAACGCCAAATAACTACTTGTCATCACATCCAGAATAAATACTTCATTTATCCCAAATAGCAAAAACAGCACAATGCTTGCGCTATCCAAAAACAAGGAGTTTTTCAACTGAACCGTTTCATCGAGACCTTTTTCAATAAAAAAAGGCATCACACGTCTCAGCATTATCATCACTAGCGCTAACAACAAAAATAAAGCGCCATAAATACCCCAATAGGTACCGGCATCAACGACCCCAAACACGCCAAGATAAAACAACGTATTGAACAACGCCATTAAAAAAACCACTAACACAATGCCTGCTTGCCGCCACTGTTTCACCTTAAAAACAGGCACTAACACGGCCAACAATAAACAGAAGTTAAAACCTAAATCTAACATGGCCGCAGGAATGAAAAAATTCGCCCCAAGCAACATACAAGCTCGAGCAGCCAGCCACATTAAGCACAGCATTATTAAAGCTGTATACTGAATAGTTTGCTGGCCAGTCCAATTCTTAATAGCCGTTAATAAAAAACCAGCCACCACCGCCATCGTATAGCCGTACAACATTTCATGCGCATGCCAATACGAGCTAGGCAAACCAGCTATAGGAATTTGTAACCCAGCACCATATATCGCCATCCAGGCCGACATACTGACTATTGAAAACACACCGGCTGCAAGGAAAAATGGGCGAAAGCCTAAAACAAATATATTGAATTTTATTTCTGCTTGCGAAGGATTTTCGTTTAACGTACTCATACAGTTAGCATCATATAAAGATGCTAACCCTATAACAAATGCCTTTGCCGCTTATATGACCTGCATCATAGTCAAGTACTTTAAAAACTCACAACGATGGGTATCTCACAGTAACTAAAGAATAGCTGCGTTAACCGCCATATAAAAAAAACCCGCACAGCAAAAAAAACCAAGTGTAAACGCCGTGAAACGTAACATAGCCATATTCGCTAAATAAGCAAAAAAATAAACACACCGAATAACCACAAAAGCAACCGAGAGCATACCAACAGTTTCAATATTCGCACCAGCAAGAAACACAGCCAATATCGCTACAGAGAAAAGTATTAATGCCTCCCAGCAGTTGGCTTGAAGGTATTGTGATCGAGCGCCAGCGCCGACTAATTGCAGAGCTTGCGCACGAGGGTTAACAAGATCATACGTACCCTTTTGTGATACGCGATAATAACCACCAATAGTCGATGCCACATACGGCATAAAAGCGATGCAGCTTAAACAAATGATAATAGTTAGCATGTGTTGTTCTCCCCTTAGTTATTTATTATTTTCTACAAAATATTTTAAATATCGCACACTAATCAGCAAACACAGTATGCTCGTTTTAATCTTTTTTTACTGCCACTAACGGAATATCTTGCTGATTAGCCCACGCCACCCATTCACTCGATGATTTTTGTTTTAACCTAATCGCAACTTCTTGTTTATTAAATGACTTAAGCGCTAACTGCTGTTTAAATTTAGTTTTAAAATGTGATTCAAGAGCTGCCACAGCAACCCAACCATCCAGTGTTTCGTATAAATCATACTCAGCTAAAGCACCGCTTAACAAACCACCGTCGCTTGTTAAACCATAATTAAACGGTTGAGCCATGTACTCAGCTCCATCCGACAAGGCGACTAAAGTCTGCCTAGCTTTTGCACCTTCTCTAGTAGCCATTATCATTGCCAAACCTTCAAATGCAGCACGTTCTGCACCGGCTAAATCGGCAGTTAATGTTTTAGGCATATGAGGTGGATTCAATAAGCCCAGTGCAGCTTGATACGTTAAGTCATGACCAGCGTGATTATCATTCGGCGGCGGATAACCCACTACCGCAAGATGGTTTAACAATGGAAATTTTTCGTGCAATTCATTCCAACCAAGCCCTAATCGCTCTAATGCCGCTGGCCGTTGAGCGGTCAATAATAAGGTGGCTGATGACAGCAATGTATTTAATTGTGCACGCCCTTCAGTTGACTTTATATCGATAACTTCACGTTGCTGCCCCTCATTTAGTTGCGCATACCATTCTGGGCAATACTGCTCAAACGGATCGCCTTGAGGTGGTTCAACTTTTACAACGTTTGCGCCTAGCTCGCAAAAACGTTTTGCTGCCAAAGGCCCCGGAAGGTTTAAAGCTATTGTAACAATCGTTATATTTTTTAATGGTTTAAACATTATTTTTAAAGCAATTTATTTAAAAACGTCCGCTGTTATTTGACGATGAAAACCATTAAATGGGGTTGAATTTTTCACCTGAGCTAATGGGTAAATAGCCGTATTACCCTGTGATGCAGCACCATCCACTCGAATAGTTGTGCCACTGATATAACTGGCTGAATCGCTTAACAAGAAACAAATAGCTGCGCTAATTTCAGCTTCATTACCTAAACGGCCTAATGGCACGGCATCTTTTAGTGTTTTAAGCCTCTCCTTAAATTCAGCGTCATAGGTATCCATTCCGCTCGACATAATCCAGCCTGGAGCCACCGCATTCACTCGTACATTTGCATGCCCCCATTCATAAGCAGCTGTCTGTGTAAAATTAGCCATGCCTGCACGTGCAGCCCCTGAATGCCCCATACCTGGCATACCGCCCCACATGTCTGCCACGATATTAACAATAGCCCCTCCATGAATTGACATGGACTGCTTATAAACTTCACGCGCCATTAAAAAACCGCCCGTTAAATTCGTGTTAACCACAGCATTCCAACCGTTCTTACTGATTTTTTCCAATGGCGATGGAAATTGCCCGCCCGCATTATTCACCAAACCATAAATTTGCCCATGGTTTTTAATGAATGTTGCCACCCGTTCTGTAACCGCTTGTTCATCACGTATATCACAGCTGCCAAGGTCACAAACCCCACCATCTTCGATAATTTCATCGCGAACCATTTCAAGTTTTTCAATTTTACGGCCCACTAACAAAACACGGGCACCTAAAGACGCTAACTCATGCGCATTACATCGCCCAAGACCACTGCCTGCCCCTGTCACAATAATATTTCTATTGTTAAATAAGCCAGCACGAAAATCTGATTGATACCCCATTGTTAATCCCTTATTTCAATGATTAGAAACTAGTTCGATTTATTTAAAAATGCCGTCATCATCTGTTTAGCATCTTCTGTATCAAACAATGGAATAAATGCGTTTCGTTCAAACAATAAGCCCTCTTCTAATGTAGAACTCATCGCCTTATTGACACAAGCTTTACCCGCACGTACCGCCAAGGGTGCTCTGGCAGCCAGTTCTGAAGCCAATTGAACGGCTTCGGCTTCTATCTCAGTAGGCTCGACTAAGCGGCTAACAATACCTCGTTGGTGTGCTTCTTCAGCAAATAGGGCTCGCCCATTCATAATCATTTCCATTGCTAACGATTTACCAATAATTCGAGCAACACGTTGGGTACCACCCGCCCCAGGAATAACGCCTAAATTCACTTCAGGTAAGGCAAATTTTGCCCCTTTCGTCGCCAATAAAATATCGCACTGTAATGCGAGTTCAAAACCACCTCCTAATGCCATACCGGAAACAGCACAAACAGTCGGTTTGGTAAATGTCGATAAAGCCCTCCAACCGGTTGAGGCTTCAACCATTTCAAGCATCTGTTGACCACTAATACCGACCATTTCTGCAATATCTGCTCCGGCAGCAAACGCTTTATCAGAGCCGGTAATAATCACCGCGCCAACCGCATCATCGGTTTCAAAATGGTTTAGTGCATCACCTAACTCAACCAATAAAGTTGAATTAAGGGCATTATATTGACGAGGTCTATTTAGGCGAATTAAAGCAACACCTTTAGCCGGGGTTTCTATTAATAATGTTTCGTATTGCATCATATCGCCTACTTAGCTGTTAACCGAACAGCACCGTCCAATCGAATCACTTCACCATTTAACATGACATTTTCAATAATATGCCCTGCAAGTGAAGCAAACTCATTCGGCTGCCCTAAACGTGGCGGGAAAGGAACAATTTGACCTAAAGATTCACGTGCTTCATCTGAAAGTTCTGACAACATTGGCGTTTCAAAAATGCCCGGTGCAATAGTACAAACTCTTATGCCATATCGAGCTAATTCACGCGCAATGGGTAAGGTCATTCCCACCACGCCTGATTTAGATGCAGAATAACTGGCTTGGCCAATTTGCCCCTCATACGCAGCGATGGATGCTGTGTTGATAATAATTCCCCGCTCACCGCCTTCTGTTGGGTCATTTTTAGCCATCACCTGCGCCGCTAGGCGAATAACATTAAAGGTGCCAATAAGATTAATAGTAACCCCTTTAGTAAATAGCTCTAACGAGTGTGGGTTACCGTCTCTATCTAGCACCTTACCAACAATGGCTACGCCCGCTGCATTAATGACACCATGCACACCTGTAAATGTAGTCTTTGCCAGCTCTATCGCTGCCATCACTTCTTCTTCACTGGTCACATCTGTTTTTATAAACCGGCTATTTGCCCCTAATTCAGCTTCTTTCTCTTTACCGGCTTGCTCATTAATATCCAATATAACAACATAAGCCCCTTGCTCAATTAGCATAGACGCCGTTGCACCACCTAAACCAGAGCCTGCACCGGTTACCAAAAATGTTCTATCTTTATAATCCACTCTCTAACTCCTTAAATACGTTCAATAATTGTGGCTGTTGCCATACCTAAACCAATACACATGGTCTGAAGCGCAAACTGTCCATCTGTCGCTTCTAAACCTGCCAGCATTTTTGCCATCAGGCCTGCGCCGGTTGCGCCTAATGGGTGCCCATGTGCGATCGCGCCGCCCCACGGATTAACTTTTTCTGGCGCTGGGTTTATTGCTTTCATCCACGCCAATGAAACCGTTGCAAAGGCTTCGTTTATTTCAAACCAATCTATATCATCTACCGTTAAACCAGCCTTTTTTAACGCTAATTTAGTGGCCGCAATTGGCCCGTCTAATTGTAAAACAGGGTCACTACCTATAACGACACGAGCACGGAACCTAGCCCTTGGCTTAAAACCATCCGCCACGGCTATCTTTTTATTAGCGATCAGAACGGCGGCAGCACCATCTGAAATTTGACTGGCATTACCCGCTGTTACTACACCGTCACCTGTCGGGCGAAAAATGGTTTTTAGCGAACTTAATTTATTAGAATCTATAACCGCGCGAACACCTTCATCGGCCTCTAAAATAATGCTATTTCCTTCCTTGTCTAACCCTTGCATTGGACTTATTTCCTTGTTCGCGCCGGTATTAATAGCCGCTTGAGCTTTAGCATGGCTATCAATAGCAAAGGCATCCACGTCAGCACGGCTAATACCCCATTTATCCGCTATTAATTCAGCACTAACACCCTGATGCACTAGCGGGTATTGTTTAAGTAATTCTGCCCCCATTGGCGCAAAGTCTTTATACGGTTCTCCCAGTGTCATATCTGTTAACATCGCAACACGCGTCATGCTTTCCGCACCACAAGCAATAATATAATTGGCATCTCCAGCATCAATAACTTGTGAGCCAAAATGCACCGCTTGCTGACCCGAGCCACAAAAACGATTCAACGTAACACCGGCCACTTCCACCGGAAACCCAGCCATTAGAGAGGATTGTCTGGCGATATCTGCGGCTTGTTCACCAATTTGAGTTACAGAGCCTGCGATAACATCTTCAATTTTTTGCTTATCAATACCCGACCTAGACACCACGCTTTCTAACGCATTAGCTAGTAATTTATTGGCAGGTATGTCTCTAAATGCGCCATTATATTTAGCAAAAGGTGTGCGTACTGCTTCGATAATGACCGCATCTTTCATATTATTCGTCCTATTCAATTGTTAATTAACGTTTCTAATTTATTCCCAAACCCAGTGTTTATACTGTTCTCGCAATGCCATTTTCATAAATTTACCCGTTGATGTTTTAGGAATTTCAGCAATCACCTCCACCGCATCAGGCAACCACATTTTAGTAAACTTGCCGTCTAAAAATTGACGTATATCGTCCGTTGTTATTTGCTTATCTTCCTTAACCACAACAACAGCTAGAGGCCGCTCATCCCATTTAGGGTGTGCAACAGCAATGACTGCTGCTTCTAATACATCAGGGTGGCCCATAATTGCGTTTTCAAGATCCACCGAACTAATCCATTCGCCGCCAGATTTAACAAGGTCTTTCGTTCTATCGGTCAGTTTGACATAACCTTCTTGATCTATCTGGCAAACATCCCCAGTTTTTAGCCAACCATCTTCGCTAAAACTATCCTCAGCACCTTCATTCTTATGGTATGCAGCGGTTACCCACGGCCCTTTTAACTCGGCATTACCAGATGTTTTACCATCCCAAGGTAATTCAACACCCTCTTCATCGACAATACGTATATCAATAAAGGGCAACGTTAACCCTTGTTTAATTCGGCAGGCATATTTTGCATCTTCATCAAGGTCAGATAGGCTTTCTTTAACGATACCTACGGTGGCTAACGGCCCAGTTTCTGTCATTCCCCATGCTTGAATAATAGTCATATCAAACTTATCAAACGCCCGAAATAAAGACTCTGGAACAGCCGCTCCGCCAACCACCATTCGCATATTAGGCGCTGTCTTCCAGCGATTCGGCTCTGCTTCTCTGGCTGTTTTTATTGCCATCCAAATGGTGGGCACACCAGCGCTCAACGTTACTTGTTCGCTTTGGTATAAATCCATCAAACTCTCAGCATCTAAATGTGGGCCCGGTAACGCTTGTTTTGCACCAACTAGCACCGATGTATAGCTTAGCCCCCAAGCGTTGGCATGAAACATTGGCACCACAGGCGTCACCACATCAGACTGACTAACACCCAATGTATCAACCATAGCCTCTGCCATTGCATGTAGAACCGTTGAGCGATGGCTATACACAACCCCTTTAGGACGGCCTGTTGTGCCCGAGGTATAGCACATCCCCGCTGCATCATTTTCATCAATAATAGGGTAGCTAAAGTCATCATCACCAAGCTTTAAATAATCCTCGTAATCGGTATATTCGCTGTTAACCTTTTCGCCTGTTAGCGGAACAACAATCACTTCATCTAACGCCACATCATCTTTAAACTGCTCATATAAAGGCAGTAAAATATCGTCAATAATAAGTACCTTATCGCCAGCATGGTTAATAATATAAGCAATATCTTTGGGCGATAATCGTAAATTCACAGTATGGAGAACACCGCCCATAATAGGCACTCCAAGGTAAGCCTCAAGGTGCCCGTAATGATTCCACATTAGGGTCGCTACGCCTTCTCCTTTTTTAACACCCCGCTTTGTTAACGCCGAAGCTAAGCGCTTAGTTCGTTTATGAATATCTAAATAGTGTGTTCTATGCAGGGTTTTATCTGGCAGTCTTGACACCACCTCCACACGCGGATAATACGTCTTTAAGCGCTCGACTAAGGTGCTTAATGTTAATGGGTAATCCATCATTGTGCTTTTAATAGACATCATATTTCCTCGAACGTATACTTAAATTCAAACTAGCGCTAGGTAAAATATGACTATACCCAAGCCATCCCTCAGGCGCAACGAGCTTATCGTTACAACCGCTTGGTTCTGTAACGAACAGCCATTCAAGCTAACTACAACCAAACACAGGCCAGGCAACACCTCAGCAACCTCGCTACGTTTGCAAATACAAAAAAACATATCCAAATATTGCACTCGCTCGCACAACAAACGACTAGAAACGATTATAATTTCAAGCAAGAAGCAACTCCCCACTGTAACTAAACGCAAAAAATCTTATGCCTTTACCTGAAAGTACCTATCCACGAGAAAACATTCATACTCGCCAAATTACTTGTAACGGCTTTAAAAGGCCTGACGGTTTATGGGATGTCGATGCACAGATTACAGATATTAAAACCTACCCTCTTGAGAACTCTTACCGTGGCACCATTGAACCGGGTGAACCCATTCATGAAATGTGGATTCGCTTAACAGTCGATACCAATCTGTTGGTTCACGATTGCATTGCAGTAACAGACCATTCACCCTACGGTTGTTGTGGCGAGATCACGCCTATATTCAACAAACTAATTGGTAAACAAATCGCCCCGGGGTGGACTCGTTTAGTAAAGTCTTTAGTAGCCGGTATTCAAGGTTGTACGCACCTAGCCGATCTTGTAGGGCCAGCCACGACAACGATTTACCAAACAATGGCGGGAATCGCAAAAGGCAAAACTGAGAACGAAACATCAAAACCCTTCTATATAGATGGTTGCCATGCATGGAGCAGTGATGGCGAACAAGTTCTTACTTATCACCCAGAGTATTACACCGGAAAAAAAAGCACACCCAAATAAGCACAGCAAAGGTATAAAAAGGCGCAGAAACTAAGGCTTTCAAATACGGCAATGGTCGGCTTTATTGTCTGGCTTTAACGTACGAACCAATATCTATTGAATAAAAATAGCCACCATCTTCTACTGGCTCAGGAAAATCTATATAAATGTAGGCACGGTGAATCCGCTCTGCTGGAATAAGCAATTCATAGAATTTTCCTTCTTCTATATCATCAAGCCGGTTCAAAAAAGACCTTTCTGTTGGGCGCAGTGGAATAATCGATTCAACGCCAGACAGGCTTAATTCTTTACCCCAAAAACGCGATCGCTGATTCTGTTCATTAGGCGGTATAGACTGTAGTGTTGTTATAACCCACGCTTGTTTATACGGGTATGCAACCGCATTTAGCCTTACCAAATACGACCCATTGCCTTCACTTACAGGCGCTACATAAACTCTTAGATCAAATTCACTTTCTGTTACAGAAGACACATAAGCATAACTGCTCCAAAACGCATAAACGTATGATGAGACGGATAAAAGCAGCAAAAACAAAAAAAGCTTACGCATAGTTGGGCCCTTCCAAATAAAGCTATATGCTAAATATTAAGGCGATAAATCAATCGAGTCTGACCCTATTGATTCATAATAGGTGCACCTAACGCCGCAATAAAAGGCGAGCTTTAGCGAGTCCAGCCCACGCTTTTTGTGGGCGATTTTTAATTGCCTTGTTAGGCATTTTATTGTTCCAGAGTGCGCTTTACTATTGAAGCAGGTAGAAAAGAGATTGAACCCTCTGTGTAACCCGTTTCAGATTGTGCGTAAACAAGGGATATAACAGCCCCTTTATAGATCCCTTTTAATTTAACCTTGTACAACTCGTTGATTTGCGACAATGATGCTTGCCTGTCTACCAAGACCACTTGAAAGTGATGCTTTAGTAACTTAGCCAAGTTTACGTGATCAATATTTTTGGTAATGACCGTACACCCACCACCATTTGCAAAAGCAACCATATAATTTTTACCTTCATATGGAACAAATACCGTTTTACCTCCCAGCTCTCTCATAGCTGGGTCAGCCTGCTGATCGGGGAGTACTTTACCGCCAGCAGACTTTGCCATGAAAACAATATTGCCAAAATTATCCTGATTTTGAATGCAGAAAGAATCTAGAATCTCAGCGTTGTATTGTGCAGCAGATTTCCCTGAATCTGCGAACGCAGAGAAAGATATGGCTAGAAATAACCACGTAAATAGTTTGTGCATATCGTTCTCCTATTGCCTAACCTTAATTTAAAGGGCGCGCGACTTTTTGCGCATCCGCTTTGAAATTTTTGTTACGTGACGGTAAGCCCAAGCTTCTCAGCAAAAAACTGCCTGCTTGATGTAAGTTCATTGGTAAACCATAGTAAATATTCTGAATTTAATTCTGCCGATTCACTGCGCTCAGTGCCGACAGATAACCCCGGAGAACCATCTGCCGGGTACAATTTTTGATGGTTAAAAACCATATCAATAGATTTCTTATATATTTCGTCAATCTTCTCCTGAACCGAAGCATCAAAGAGAAATGCAGCCTCAGAAGCTTCGGAGTTAAACTTTAATGCCCGATCATAGTCTGTTTTAGCGTCACGAATAATCTCAGATAAATATCGCTGAACAGTTTTATAAACCATGAGTCTTCTCTCATAAGTTTCATGGCGTAGCCGCTGCTTATTAATTTGAAATTGCTGATAAGCTATATAAAGGCCAACAACAGCTATAGTGGGCACTAGAAGGGCTGACAAAATGTCTACCCAGCTATGGGTGTTTTCTGGTATTGAGTCAACAACAATGTGCATTAAGTTGTGATTACTCATGAAGCTCCTTTAGTAACATAACAGTATTAATAAGCGGAAAGCCAATGTCCACGTATTAGTTGTATATAGGTGGATAGTACTTCCATGTATTTTGATATTAGCACATCAAACATGGATAAAACCCTTTTAGCCGCCCTACTTTCTTTAAAAGGTAGCACCTTGGCAATGGCCTTAGGGCTTATGCCATAAAAATAACTACTCCCCAATCTAGTACGTGGTCATTTTTGCATTCTTTAGGTGCATTTTCTCCGCGGTCAGCCCATACATTGATTTGTAAATCCACTAGCCCACCACCCGATGCTAACGGTGTTTTTTTCAATACTGATATTTCGCTACGTAAAATATCGTCTTCAAACACGGGGGCTAGGTGATTACAGTGCCGCCAAGCTAATATTGACAAGGTGTTTGGCAGGGCTCTTATTAGTTGGGCTGCTGCCATCGAAATAGTATGCCCACCATATACCAAGCGTTTACCATAAACACTGGCGCCAGCATCTGTATGTGTCATAGCTAGGTTAAGCGTTGTTCTGGTTAGTTCTGGCGCGGAGGTTACTGTGTCCCTTGCTTTAATTTTAAATACAACGTCTGTTTCTACTTGGTCAAAATGGATGCCCGTAAAACGCTTTTTATACGTTGCCAAGTCCCAGTCTGTTGGTACTGCCTCTACCAAGCTTTGCGTAGAAATATCAGACGGCATAATATCTAAGTCATCTGCATGGGTGGTTTGTACTTTTGGATCACGACACGGCACCATTGGGCAGCGCCAAAAGTGCAAAATTTCTTCACCCCGTTGGTTTGTGGTGGTAATTTCAAGCCCCACCATACCTGTTGAGGGACGCCCGCCTTTGACTTTATTTTGCCGTAAGGCAACAATTTTTGTCGTTGTGCTTAAGGTATCGCCAATATAAACCGGTTTTTTAAGAACCAAGCCTCTATAAAACAAATTACCCATTACATTTTGCGTGGCATAGGTTGTTTGCCCTATCGCAAAACCCATCGCCATAATAGCGTTTGCTAACGGACGATCTGAACCGGTTATTTCGTGTGTTAAATGACGATCTAACGGCAGCCTTAAACGATCACCAAACAACATTTGATGCAAGGTTGCATGGCCATCGGTAATGGTTATGGATGGCGGTTCTTCTAGGAACTCGCCAATTGTAAAGTCTTCAAAATAAGGGCCATCAATTAAAATCTCTTTCATGCGTATAAGTCTCTTATTATTGCGCCATTTGATAGCGCCTTAAAATACTCTGTTGGGCGCGAATAACAGGCAGGTCAATCATTTTATTTTGGAAGGTAAATACCCCGTGGCCTTCTTTTTGAGCAACATCCCAAGCCGCTAAAATAGCTTTTGCTTTGTCTACTTCATCCAGTGTTGGGGTATACACTTTGTTAACAATGGGCACTTGGTTGGGGTGTATGCATAGCTTTCCAGCATACCCGAGTTTTAGGCCTTTTAAGGTGTCATCGTGTATTGCTTTTTCATCGGCAATTTCTAAGCAAACATTATCAATAGGCGATGCGCCAAACGCTCTTGCCGCTAAGGCAACTTGACAGCGTGACTGGTAAATAACCCCTTCACTGGCATCGGCTTCATTAAGCGCCATATCGGCAGCAAAATCCACATGACCAAAACAAACAGAGTCTTGCGGTGTTAATGCCTTTGAAATAGCCGCTACATCCAACACGCCTTTTGCTGTTTCAATAATAACAAACAGCGCAATATCGGCTTTATTAAAATATTTTTTTACCGCATTAACATCTTCTGGCGTTTCGCATTTTGGCAACATCACTGCACTATTACCAGCCGCGACAACTGCCTTAATGTCTTCTTCAAACCAAGGTGTAGAAATGCCATTGATTCGCACAATCAATTGTTTGCCTTTAAAAGCGGACGACTTTAAGGCTTCTACCACCTGTTGCCTTGCACGCACTTTTTCATCGGGCGATACGGCGTCTTCCAGATCAAAAACAATCGCATCTGCAGGAATGTTCGCCGCTTTATCTATGCGTTTTTGAATCGCCCCTGGAACAAATAAAATCGAGCGGCATAGTTGTATAGTGTTAGTCATATTATTTATATATTTATTATTAAAAACGCAGCAAACCAAGGCTTTTCAAGCGCTATAGTTTAATAGCATTTCATCAGTCATTAGGTTTGTTTTTTAATTGGCTAGCTGATACATAGCGTTGCTATCAACGCTTTTAATAAACTATTAGCCTATAAGCACCATCGTGCAGCATTAACCGTTGTTATTGAAGTTAATCTTTATTATTTCTTCATCCGGCATCTGGGTCACACATTTTTCTTTTCGTCCATTTAACGTAATATTCACAACACCATTGCCAAATTGATAGATTAACCCATCGTTATCATCGTGGCGCTATGCTGTATTTGTTCTGTTTGAGCGGTATAATTGCTTAACAATCTATCAAACAATCGTTAGTTTGTGAAGCGCTTTAATCTGCTTCAAAATCTTAAAAGCAAAGACGCAACAATACACTCATGCAAAAAAGGAAACGTATGCCAAATCACTTATTTTCACCCATTAAAATCGGTTCTTTAAGCTTAGCTAACCGTTTCATAATGGGCTCTATGCATACTGGGCTAGATCATAGTGACGATCCTTTTGGCCGCTTAGCTGTTTTTTATAAAGAACGTGCAGACGGCGGCGTTGGCCTTATTGTTACCGGTGGTGTTTCGCCTAATGAGCAAGGCTTACTCAGCCCAGGTTCAATGAAACTAACAGACCCTGAGCAAGTTGCCGATTATAAAATCATTACAGATGCTGTACATGAATCAGGTAGTCATATTATTTTACAAATTCTTCATGCTGGGCGTTATGCAAAGCAAAAGAACCTAGTTGCGCCCAGCCCTATTCGTTCACCTATTAATAAATTTGAACCCAAAGAAATGTCTGAGAAGGGCATTCTAAGTACCATTGACGATTACGTAAAATGCGCCTCTCTTGCGCAACAAGCTGGTTTTGACGGCATTGAATTATTGGGTTCCGAGGGTTATTTTCTTAATGAATTTACCGCCTCGCGTACAAATCAGCGAACCGATCAATGGGGTGGCAGTTTCGAAAACCGTGCTCGTTTTCCATTAACAGTATTGCAATCGATTCGAGAAAAAGTAGGTTCTCAATTTTTTATTCAATACCGCATGTCAATGCTTGATCTGGTTGAAGATGGTTGGACTATTCATGAAGCGCAACAATTTGCCCAGCTCTTAGAGGCTAACGGTGTCGACTTGATCAACACGGGTATTGGTTGGCATGAGTCATCTATACCAACCATTGCGATGCAAGTTCCACGAGCTGCCTTTAGCTGGGCTACCCGTATGATTAAACAAGTGGTCAATATCCCTGTTGCCGCTGCCAACCGGATTAACACCACCGAGGTGGCCAACACGCTTATACAACAAGGAGATGCCGACCTAGTCTATTTATCTAGGCCTTTTTTGGCTGACCCTGATTTTGTTATTAAAGCCCAGCAACAACGAAGCGATGAAATAAATAGCTGCATTGCCTGCAATCAGTCTTGCTTAGATAATTTATTTAATTTTAAAACTGTTAGCTGTTTGGTAAACCCGCGTGCCTGCCACGAAACAAAAATGCCCAAATTACCACCAGCCCCTAACCCACAAAATATTGCCGTTATTGGTGCTGGGGCGGCTGGTTTATCTTTTGCTATTGAAGCTAAAAAACTTGGTCACAACATTACGTTGTTTGACGCTTCTGCTGATATTGGTGGACAAATGGCTTACGCACGTAAGGTACCGGGTAAAGAAGAGTTTGATGAATTACTTCGGTATTTCAACGTTATGCTTAAAAAATACCACGTTAATACTCAGCTAAATACGACGGTCACCTTAGCGCAGCTAAACGATGCAAAGTATGACTCAATTGTCATCGCTGCTGGTATTAAGCCACGCAAACCAAATATTCCAGGCATTCATCGCCCTAATGTCTTTAGCTACGAAGAGGCCTTTAATTCACCAGAGAAAATAGGTCAAACCGTGCTTATAATGGGTGCCGGTGGCATTGGTTATGATATGGCTGAATTTTTAACCCATCAAGATGACGGCCTAGAGCCCATTGACTCGTTTAACAAACATTGGGGAATTGATCCAACAGGTCTTCAGTCTGGTGGGCTAAACGCGTCAGTTAAACCGATAATAAAAAGCAACCGTACTGTCACGATTTTACAACGTAAGGCTGGAAAGTTTGGGCGTACGCTTGGAAAAACAACCGGCTGGATTCATCAAGCAGAATTGCAAAAACGTGGTGTTAAATTGCTTGGTGAACTTAATTATATAAAAATTGATGAAACAGGCTTACACATAGAAAAAGAAGGAACCACTCAGTTATTACACGCTGACAGCATTGTTATTTGCGCAGGCCAAGAATCACGCGATGAACTTGCCCAACAACTTGGCGATTTAGCTCCCAATGTATACAAAATAGGCGGCGCTAAAGAAGTACGAGAACTTGATGCAGCACAAGCCATTAGCGATGGCATTAAACTCGCCTACACATTAAGCACTTAATCAACATTCAACCACAACTTAACTTAAGGAGACATCCATGTTAGATGCCTACATTTACGATGGAGCAAGAACTGCTTTTGGAAAATATTGCAGCTCACTGGCACACGTCCGACCGGACGATTTAGCCGCTAGCGTTATTAAGGCGCTGGTTACACGAAACAATATTGACCCATTATTAATTGACGATGTTATTTTGGGCTGCGCTTGTCAATCCGGTGAAGATAGCCGAAACGTAGCACGTTATGCGACATTAGCCGCAGGCTTACCTGTCGAGGTAAGCGGGCAAACCGTTAATAGGCTTTGTGGCAGCAGCTTAGCCGCAATTATTGACGCCGCTCGTGCTATCTCCTGTGATGAGGGTAGTTTATTTATTGCCGGTGGTGTTGAAAGCATGACACGTGCCCCTTTAACCTTTAACAAAAGCAACACCGCATTTAGTAAAGACATTACGGTTTACGACAGCGCCATTGGTGTGCGTTTTCCAAACCCAATAATTGGAAAACTATATGGTCACGAAGCCATGCCAGAAACTGCTGATAACGTCGCTAAAGCTCTGGGTATTACGCGTGAGCAATGTGATGTTTTTGCTTATCAATCACAACAAAAATGGGCTGACGCAACAGCGAAAGGCTATTTTGATAAAGAAATAATTCCCGTTAACATTCCACAAAAACGTGGCAAACCTGACATTATTGTCGATAAAGATGAGCACCCACGGGCCGATACAAGCTTAGATAAAATGGCCAGCATGCGCACGCTTTATGAAGATGGCGTTGTTACTGCCGCCAATGCATCTGGTATTAATGATGGCGCAGCGGCTTTAGTTATTGGCTCACGTGCTTATGGTGAACAACATGAGCTTAAACCTATGGCCCGTATTCTAGGCGGCGCATCAGCGGGTGTTGAACCATCGATGATGGGATTAGGCCCCGTGCCTGCCTGCCAAAAATTATTAAAACGACTGGGTTTAACACTTCAACAAATGGATATTATCGAAGTGAATGAAGCGTTTTCTGCGCAAGTGCTTGGTGGTTTAAAACAACTGGGTATTGCCGAAGATGACCCCCGTATTAATCCCAACGGTGGCGCTATTTCTGTTGGTCATCCACTAGGTGCGTCTGGTGCAAGGCTTGCGATAACTGCCAGCCATCAACTACAACGCACACAAGGTCGTTATGCTCTTATTACAATGTGTATTGGTGTTGGGCAAGGGATAGCAATGGTTATTGAACGTTCTTAACGGGCGCTCCGCTACGTTTATTTAAAACGTTTAGTTAAAAAGGGGGTGTATTAAACACACCCTTTTTTATGCTGCGCTTGAATACCCTATTGACTAGCATAGAAGAACTCTAGACACCTTAACGCCTTTCATTTTTTAACAAGCCAGCTGGGACCTTAACTGGCATTTTTAAAATTTGCTGTGCGTAAGTTTTACCCTGTGTATCTATATTCATGGAACTGACCCCTCCTCCCCCTAGTGCATCATGCAAGAGGAAATTAAACGCATCGATACCCGGCAAATAAAAACGTTCTACGCGGCCTTTTACTACATGAGAAAACCAATCAGATACTGTCTGCTCGGTTAAGGCTTGAGCAATATACGGCATATATTCAGGCCGACGTGCAATCACCCCTATATTGGCAAAACGTCCTTTATCACCACTTCGCGCGACCGCCAGTTTAACCAAAGGTACTTGTATCGCATTTTTATCACTTTGCCTTACTATTGGGTCAGGCTTACGGTGAACCATATTGTCATTAAACGTATTACCAGACGCTTGTGGGTAGGTTAACGGCTTACCCTCTACCTCAACCACGGCGTTTACTAAATTTTTATCAATTAGAAATGAATATAAACTAATCACTGGCGACACCTTAGGCCGGCCTGCCTGACCAGCTGCACAACGCCCCGTCGTCATATTTAAAATAACGCCCATTACTTCTCTTGAAAATAAAGCAACCGCATCACGCTTATCATGATGAACCACTATTCTTAATACTATTTCTTGTATCTCTTGCGGTATAAAAAAGTGTTCTTTATTCCATAACGCATTAGCGCCTAAGTAGTTAATTGAATGTTGTTTAAAGTTTGCGTAACCGGCGTTAGCCAACAGTTTTTCGCAACGCTCTAAAATTGCATTGGCCGTTAACTCGGCTTTTTTTAATACATCAAAGCCCGTTAATAGCTGCGTATAAACGGCGCGATAACCATCTAAATAAGTCGCCGAGACTTTATATTGAGCGCTTGGCGGATAGCCAATAGCGCCCGTAACTAATACCCGATCAATGCTTTGTTCGGTTAATTTAACCTGCGAAAAATCACAAACAACATCGGGTAAGAAATAGGTTTGCGGATCGCCTATTTCATACACCAATTGTTCTGCAACAGTCAGCTTAGAAACCAAGCCCCCCGTTCCGGCAGCTTTTGTAACAACAAAATCACCACTTTCATCACATTCAATAATGGGGTAGCCCATGTCAGCCCAGCCATCACAGCTGTCATGCCAGTCGGTAAAGTTACCTCCTGTTACCTGACAGCCACATTCGATTAAATGCCCTGCTAATGCCCCCATCGGCAGTTTATCTAAGTCATCAACCGACCAGTTATATTCATGAATCAAGACCCCTAATGTGGTGGCTGAATCAACAACACGACCGGTAATGACAATATCTGCACCCGCATTGAGTGCCGCCGCTATGGGGAAAGCGCCTAAATAGGCATTAATGCTGGCTAGTTTGTTGGGAAACGGTTCGCCAGTTTCCATTTCAGTTATGCCAGATACGCGTAATGCAGCTTCTTTTGGCATTAAATTATCACCATCAACGGTGCCAATTTTCAGTGCTAAGCCTTGCTCATCTAAAATGGCTTGGATCGCCTCTTTACACGCAGGTAAATTGACACCCCCTGCATTGGCAACGACTTTTACCCCACCTTCGGCGATCTGTTGTAAATTAGGTTTCAGTATTTGTTGCACAAAATCAGTTGCATAGCCAAGCTGTTCAGATTTTGACTTTGCATTCGCCAACAGTGACATGGTGACCTCGGCCAAATAATCATAAACCAAATAATCAACATTACCTTTTGTCAGTAATTGTTCTGTTGCATAGGCGCTATCACCCCAATAGCCAGAAGCACCACCAATTTTGATTTTATTCATCGTTAGCCAGCTCATTGGTGACGATATCTATCAACGGCATATTCACTTCTACTTGCTGATTAGGCTTTATATAAACGCCCGTTACCAGGCCGTCTTGTTGGGCCATAAGCTCTTGGTACATTTTCATTGACTCAAGCACTAACAGCACATCACCCTTGTTAACCGTGTCACCTTTTATCACCTTAACCTCGGCAATTTTTCCACTCATCGGTGCGATAAGGTTTGCACCGAGAGTGTCTTGGTTTTGTTTTTCTGAAAATGATAATTTTTCAAACATCGCGACCTGTGAACGATTATCAATATAAACAGTGTGTCGCTCATCTAGCGCAACATTAAGCTTGCAGCAAATACCATTAATCTGAAGCAATAGCTCGCCATCAGACTCCGCTAAAATAAGGATATTTTGTATTTCATCATCGCCGTATTCAACACGGTATGCAGAACCGTCTTGGAAAACCGTAACGTCACGTTGTTGTTGCTGGTATTTCAACCTGACCGGCCAGCTGAGGATGCCAGTACTTCGCCAACCTGTTGTGCCGGGCATTCGCGATAACAAAATGGCGGCTATTGCCCACATTGAGTCACCCGGCACCTGAGCCGCCTGTTTTTGTTGCGCGGGTAGGTATTGCTCTTCAATATACCGCGTGGTTGCCTCAGCATTCATGAACGCAGGGGTTTCTAACAAGCCCAGTAAGAAAGTTTTATTACTAGGCAAACCTAATAAAACTGTGTCTTTTAAGGCCCGTGTTAAGCGCCTAATCGCTAGTTCGCGCGTAGCACCATAGGCAATAATTTTTGCCAGCATTGAGTCATAATAAGGACTAATAATTTGCTCATTGACAATTCCATTATCAACTCTAATACCCTTAGCGACTGGCATTTTCCACTGCCTTATACGCCCTGTTTGCGGCATAAAATCGCACTCACAATCTTCAGCATATAAACGCACCTCAATGGCATGCCCCTTTAGCTCAATCTCATTTTGTTGTAGCGCTAATGGTTCACCAGCCGCTACTGATAACTGCCATTCAACTAAATCTAAGCCTGTTATCAATTCTGTTACTGGGTGTTCAACTTGTAGGCGCGTATTCATTTCCAAAAAGTAAAATGATTGATCCTCACATAATAAGAATTCAACGGTACCGGCACCAATATAATTAACCGCCTCAGCCGCTTTTACTGCGGCATCACCCATTTTTTTTCGTAAGGTGGCATCCATATTCGGCGCAGGTGCTTCCTCAATAACTTTTTGATGCCGTCGCTGCATCGAGCAGTCTCGTTCACCCAAATAAACCGTGTTACCAAGTTGATCTGCAAATACTTGAATTTCAATATGTCGGGCCTTTTCAATATATTTTTCAAGCAGTAATTCATCAGAGCCAAAACTGCTAAGTGCCTCTGCTCTAGCCGCTTCAAGTTCTGTTATTAAGTGTTGTGGGTCTTTAACAATGCGTATACCACGCCCACCACCACCGGCAGCTGCTTTAACCATCAACGGGTAACCGACACGGTTAGCTTCTTTTTGTAACGTTGGGTTGTCTTGCGAAGGTCCATCATAGCCTGGCACTAGGGGTACATTTGCCTCAAGCATTTTATGTCGGGCAACCGTTTTGTTTCCCATAATGGCCATTGCCTTCGAATCCGGCCCAATAAACACTAAGTTAGCTTCTTCACAACGCTGTGCAAATTCAGCTGATTCGGATAAAAAACCATACCCCGGATGGATAGCCTGAGCATTAGTTTTCAGCGCCGCAGCTATTATTTTGTCAATATTTAGGTAGGATTTTTCAACGTCTGACTCGCCAATACCTATCGCTTTGTCAGCAAGAGAAACATGCAGAGCTTCACGATCTGCCTCGCTAAAAACAGCAACCGTTTCATAGCCCATCTGTTTAGCCGTTTTAATGACCCTAACGGCTATCTCGCCACGATTCGCAATCAAGATAGTATCAAAATGATTCATTAGTCAGTCCATCCAGTGCGGCTTTCTTTTTTCAACAAAGGCGCGATGTCCTTCGCGACCTTCATCTTGCTTGTTTAGTCTGGAAAAAACATCTGCCGAAAACTCAATCATCTCATCATCAATTTGATGAGCCACCTTATGCATAATGTCTTTTGTTGCGGCACATGCCATAGGTCCACAACGTTCTACTTGTTGAATCACAGACTCTAATTTATCGCTGAGGGCCTCGTTAGAATCGGCAAGGTATTGCGCTATGCCTAAGCGATATGCTTTTTCGCCATTAATCCTTTCACCGGTTAATGCCATTTGCTTGGCAGGTGTTAAGCCAATTCGCTGAACGACATAGGGAGCAATTTGCGCAGGTGCAATTCCTAATGTTGTTTCTGGCATGCCCAGTATTGCATCACGATGAACAAACGTAAGGTCTGCCAAACACGCCAAGCCAAAACCGCCGCCCATTGCCGAGCCTTCCACAACTACGATTAAGGTTTGCGGTAAGCCAAAAAATTTTTTAAATAGCTGCCCCGATCTAATATTTCTGTCACGCGCAGGGTCTAGGTGTTGAGCCGCCTGATCGGTTTGGTTTTTACGTTCTTTAATATCGCCACCGGCGCAAAAATGACCACCGGCACCCTGCAATACAACCAGACGAATTGCTGCCGACTTAGCTAAAAAATCGGCCATTTGATGTAACTCGTCATTCATCTGATCGTTCATTGCATTACGCCGTTCAGGCCTATTTAACGTAATGTATAGACGCCCGTTCACATGCTTTAGTAATAACGTGTCCACCTTGGGTAGATTAATCATTTTAAATCCTCGCCACGCCAAAGGTATTGGCATCTAATTTGGTTTCACGCCCTTGAACAACAATATCAATCAGCTCGGCAAGCAAACGACGACTTTTACGTGGGTCAATTATGCCTTCATCCCAAACCTGTGAGGTGCAATAAAATGCAGACGAAACACTTGAGTAGTAGTCTAAAATATCTTCTGTTTGCTTGGCTAAAAACGCTTCATCAATCGGCTTATTATTCGCTTTTTGTTTATTTTCATAAACAATGGACATCACCGTTGCGGCTTGCTCGCCCCCCATTACTGCCAAGGTATTAGTGGGCCAGGCAAATAGAAAGTCTGGCTCAAATGAGCGGCCCGACATAGCATAATTTCCTGCACCAAAGGCGCCACCAATATTGAGTGTTATTTTAGGCACAGTGGCATTCGCCACCGCTTGAATAAGCTTGGCACCATTTTTTATCATGCCATTTTGTTCATGCTCAATTCCAACGATAAAACCCGTAGTATTTTGTAAAAAAATCAGTGGTTTATTCGCTTGGCAACAGAGTTGAATAAACTGTGTCGACTTGCCGGCTCCCTTATTAGTAATAGGGCCATTATTTGCAATAATGCCACAATGTTGACCTTCGATTTCTGCAAAACCGCAGATAGTAAACGGATCGTAATTCGCCTTAAATTCAACAAAGTCAGAGTCATCAACCAAGCGTGCAATCACTTCACGGCTGTCGTAGGGTTTATGGTAATCAGCCGGCACAATGCCGCATAATTCATCAATATCGTATCGCGGTTCTTTATAAGTTTTTTTTGCCGTTGTGGTTAGGCGGTTATTCCAATTTAAACTTTTTACAATTTCTCGGGTCATTTCAAGCGCATGCGCATCATCTTCAGCTAGGTACTCGGCAAGCCCCGATTCACTAGCATGCATCTCAGCGCCACCAAGCTCTTCTTCCTCAGCTATTTCACCGGTTGCTGCTTTTAATAATGGTGGGCCAGCAAGATAAGCTCGGGCTTTATTTTTGACCATCACCACGTAGTCTGACATGCCAGGTATATACGCACCTCCTGCGGTAGATGCGCCATGCACTACCGTAATTTGCGGAATACCCGCGGCAGACGCCTGTGCTTGTGACATAAACCGGTGTCCGGCCAAGTTAAACCCAAGGTGTTGTAGAAATAAATTTCCTCCCCCGCTTTGCACTAAACAAATAAAAGGCAACCTAGAGGTACTGGCAATCTCTTGCGCGCGACGTAATTTTTTATACGCATGGGGCATGTTTGTCCCCCCTTTAATCGCCGCATCATTGACATACACCATACACCTTGTGTTTTCTACAAAACCGATACCAACAATAATGCCCGCACCATAAACATTTTCTTCGCCATCATCGTCATGTTGGCCTAGGCCAGCTAGCGTACTAAGCTCAATAAAACTGGCACCTGGGTCTAACAACATGTCTAAACGCCTTCTCGGTAATAACTGCCCTCTTTGCTCAAAGACTGCTTGCTTTCTTTGTGAGGCTAGATGCACCTTATTTTCGAGCTTATTTAACTGATCGATCAGCTTTAATAACTCTTTCCTATTGTTTTTAAAGCCATCGCTTCGGGTATTTACCTTACTTTGTATAACAGCCATAACGTTTACTTAGCTTAGTGATGATGGGTGAATACCCATCCGCTTTGAAACAATTTCAAGCATCACTTCGTTTGCTCCCCCACCGATTGAACACAAGCGCGTATCACGAAAAATACGGCTAATTAAGTTATCCCACATAAAACCTTGCCCACCCCAGTATTGCAGGCAGGCCGAGGGTATGGTTTGTCCTAATTGGCCAACTTTAAATTTAGCCATTGAGGTGAGCATATCGACATCTTCGCCGTTGATATACTTTTCACAAGCATGGTAGATAAGCGCGCGAACAGCCTGAATATCGGTTTGCATTTCTGCTAATTTAAAATAAATATCTTGATTAGCAATTAACGGTTTACCAAATGCTTTACGCTGCTTTGTATATTCAATCGTAATATCTACCGCATCTTGAACTTGACTCAGGTATTTAGACATCGCAAAAAAACGTTCTTCTTGAAACTGTTTCATTTGATATATGAAGCCGCGCCCCTCCTCACCGATACGGTTAGTAACCGGCACTCGTACATCATCAAAGAATAATGGTGCGGTGTCCGAGCTATGCGCACCTAGTTTTTTTAGGCGTTTACCACGCGTTACGCCTTTAGCATCCAGTGGCACAATGATTAGCGATTTATTTTTATGGGGCCCCTTATCGCCACCGGTATTGCATAACAAACAGACCCAATCAGCTTGCGTTGAAGTGGTAATCCACATCTTACTGCCATTAATAACGTATTCGTTACCAATACGGCGTGCTTGCGTTTTAATTGAGGCCACATCTGAACCCGCACCTTCTTCACTCACACCAATACAGCCAACTGATTCCCCTTTGATTGCTGGAACCAGAAAATTACGTCTTAATTCATCACTGCCATAATTTGCCAATGCAGGTGTGCTCATATCTGTTTGTACACCAATCGCTGTTGAAATTCCCGAGCAGTTAATTCGCCCTATTTCTTCGGCAAACACTAAGGAATAGGAATAATCTAATCCTAAGCCTCCCCATTTTTCTGCCTTATTAATGCCGAGCAGTCCTGCGTCTCCCATCTTTTTAAATAACTCATGAGCAGGAAAAATCCCGGCTTCTTCCCATTCATCAACAAACGGGGCAATTTGACGCTCAACAAAAGTTGATACCGAGTCACGTAACATGGCATGTTCATGGTTAAACAACATAATTAATTATTTTTATTATTGGGTTGTTCAGTATAAACAGAAAAATATCAAACTAACAACAGTTAGGTTAAATACTGCAATACATTTTAGATATTAGTGAGTGAGATCAATACTTATTTTTGGCAGGGTCGAAGGGATAACCTTCTATTGCAGAAAGGCTTCAGATGCCAAACGAAACAATTAAATTTGCAGATATACGTTATGAGTTAATAGCGCAACACACCACTAACCCATTGATGATTACACAGATTATCGACGTTTATGACAGCCGTTTTTTATTAAGTGCGAGTCCCTGTGTAAAAACACAGGGACTCGCGCAAGCACTAGAGATTTTAAACGCCATCGAACGGTATACTTAGCAATATTTAGCTAAATAGCACTTTGACTAACAAATTTTACAATTCTATAGGCATCCAATCCCTCATAGCCACCTTCACTTCCATAGCCTGATTGACGCCGTCCGCCGAGTGGTGAGTCTAGAAAAACAACTGGGTAACCATTAATACCCACTTTGCCCGAATCTAAATCGTTACCCAGCTTATCAATGGTTTCTTGCGAGCCACTAAATGCATATGAAGCCAGTGCAAAATCAGTATTGTTGGCTTTTTCAATCGCTTCATCATAGCTGCTAAATTTATTAATAATTGCAATCGGGCCAAAAGGCTCTTCTTGCATTATTCTTGCTGTTGCAGGCACATCGGCCAATACCGTCGCTTCATAAAAATTTCCTGGACGATCAAGACGTTTACCACCCGTCATTAAGCGCGCACCTTTACTCACGGCATCCTGAACCAAATCATCTATTTCAGCAATTCTACGTGGGTTTGCCAAAGGCCCCATTTGAGTATCGTTATCCAAACCATTACCAATCCGAAGTGCTGCAAATTTTTCTGTAAAACCTGTTAAAAATTTATCGTATACAGCCTCTTGTACAAAAAAACGTGTCGGAGAAATGCACACTTGTCCTGAGTTACGGCTTTTAGTCGTTACTGATAAATCAATTGCTTTGTCTAACTTCGCATCATCAAAAACCAATACGGGCGCATGACCACCCAGTTCCATCACACAGGGTTTTGCCTGATCTCCGGCTAACGCAGCCAGTTTTTGACCGACAGGTGTTGAACCGGTGAACGATATTTTTTTAATAACCGGTGATTCAATTAGTTTTTTGCTAATCAGCGAAGAATCACCCATAAGTATGTTAACCACACCTTTCGGTAAACCTGCCTTATCAAGTGCATCAACTACCGCCATAAATGAAACTGGGGTTTCTTTTGCGGGTTTAACAATAACCGAACAACCGACAGCTATCGCTGAGGCCATTTTACGCGTTGCTAATGAGGCTGGAAAATTCCATGCAGGAAACGCCGCCACAGGACCTATTGGCTCTTTACGCACGGTTCTGTCTACAAAACCATTTAACTCAGGCAAGGTGCGGTCATCATGGTCCGCAGCTGCCGTAGAACACCATTCCAATAGACATGCGCAATTTTCTACCTCGCCTTTTGAATCTGCAAGCGGTTTCCCATGCTCCATCGTCATACAACGGGCGGTGTGCTCAGCATTTTCACGAAGAATCGCTGCGGCACGGTGCATAATTTCAATTCGTTCGTCATAACTTGTTTTACGCCATTGTTCAAAAGCGGCTTCAGACGAAGCAAGTGCACGCTCAATCTGCTCTTCATCTGCGATAGGAAATTTAGCTAATACTTCATCTGTCGCTGGGTTTAGTACCTCACCATAGCGACTGGTTTGTGTTACCCACTCACCATCAATAAACAAAGCAGGTTGTGTATAGTCATTGTCTTGCATGTTTGTTCTCCAAATAATTATTTTAGTGTTCAATAACTTTAATAATGCCTTGCCTCATCCATACGAAGGACGAGCGCATCTAAAGCGACTACTTTATCAGCCATCGCACGTAGGGGGTTAATCTCAATACTTGCGACCGTCTCAGTTTTTTGCACCGCCAATACAGACAATCGACTCACCACCTCAGCAACTGCTTGTATATTGATCACAGCTTCGCCACGGGCTCCTTGAAAAATGCCCGCACCACGTAATGATGTCAACATTGATAAAGCTTTGTTTGGCGTAACCGGTGCCAACGACAAACTAAGGTCTTTTAAAACTTCTGTATAAATACCCCCGAGGCCAACCATGATAATCGGCCCAATTGTAGGATCCTGTTGCGTACCAACAATAAAATCAACGCCCTCTTTAATCATTGGGCTCACCAGAAGTCCTTCGATATTGGCCGTCGGTTCACGTTCAGCCACCGTTTTAAACATTGAATGTGCAGCCGTGCGCACAGATTGCTCGTTTAGCAGATCAAGTGCGACACCTCCTGCTTCGGATTTATGTGCAATATCGGCTGAAACAATTTTAATGGCGACAGGAAAGCCAAGCTCTTTAGCACATAGAACTGCCTCTTCTGCAGTGCTAGCAACCTTTTCTTTTAATACAGGGATACCCGCTTGTTGTATCAATCGTTTGGCCTGCGCTTCACTAATTTTTCCTGCCGGCCACTCGGTTGTTGGAATAGAGGGTAATACACTTTGATCTTCATTAACTGTTTGAAAGGCCGTATTAAACTTGGCTAATGCTGATAAGGCCGCAATTGCTCTTGAGGGGTCTTCAAAGAACATCATCCCCGCAGAATCATATTTTTCTTTAATGCTTTCGCTTGACTGACCAATCACAGCAAATGGTTTTTTATGCGTTTTCATACCCGTATCTAGGGCATCAAAAAGCTTATCTCCATGTGCTGGTGAGCCGACCCATGAGGTAAAAAATGCAACCAACAAGTCATAATGGCCTTCTTCGCACATGGCCTCTAAACTTTCACCCACTAAGGAAAAGTCATTAAGCGCACTACCGGTGACATCAATTGGGTTGCGCGGTGCACATAACGGATTTCTCGCAATAAGCTTTTTTTGTGCCTCTATAGGCATTGGCGGCACAGGAAGACCGACTTCCTCGGCGGCGTCTGCCATTAGTACCCCTGCACCACCTGATACCGTTAAAATACCTAATTTATTACCATTGGCAGGTGGCGAAATACTGAAGGCGTAGAGGATATCAAACATTTGCTCGGTTGTTTTCGCACGTTGCGCACCGTATTGATCAATTAGTGCTTGGAAGCTTGCATCGGAGCCTGTTAACGATGCTGTATGCGATTGAACCGCCTTTGAACCAACCTCGGATACGCCGACCTTCATAATAACAATCGCTTTACCTTTAACACGCGCTTTTTCAAGCGCGCGAATCAATACTTTTGGCTTTTTAACCCCTTCCATATAACAACCAACGACATCAACTGTCTCTGAATCGATCAAATATTCCAGACACTCGGCCACCGTCAAATCTGATTCATTACCGGTGGATACCCATTTTGAAACCCCTAAACGCCGAGTTTTGGCCATCGTCAACAAATGTGTGCCGTATGCGCCCGATTGAGTAATCAGGCCAACGCGTCCGTTGATTGGAAAGCCCCCTTCCAAACCAGAGGTAAAGGTAGGACAGTTTCCGGCATCTCCATTGTATAAACCTAAACAATTAGGTCCAAGAATGCGCATACCATAACGCTGCACAATGTGGTCCAGTTGAACTTGTAATAAATCACCCGCCTCACCTTGTTCAGAAAAGCCAGCGGAAAAAAGCACCACTGCCTTAACGCCCTTATCGCCACACGCTGTTAAAGCCTCGGCCACCAAATTAGCTGAAATAGCTAGTACCGCTAAATCAATCTGGTCGGGAATCGATGTGATATTAGGGTATGCTTTTAAGCCTTGAATCTCCGTTCTTTTCGGGTTGACAGGGTAAATACGTCCTTTAAAACCAGCCTTTAAATAATAGTCTAGCGGTCGCCCACCGATTCGCGCAGGGTTAGATGAGGCGCCAATAACCGCCACTGATCTCGGTTCAAATAGTGCCTTTAAACTCATAAACCTGCTCCTTTATGTATTCAACACCACAATTTATCGCGCGCTCTTTAAAAAAAAACTAACCGTCTCATTTAAAAATTACGACAAAAATTAATTAAATTAAATCAATATAAACAGCAAGTTAAAGAAACTATTTATTGTTATTTATTAGATTTTTTATTGAAAAAATTTTCTAACGCTTCTTGGTGCTCAGCGGTATGGTGAAACATCGCTTGATTTGCTGAACAAAGATCCAAGTGATCGGCATAACTTAAGCTATCGGTTGATCTTAGTAATCGTTTAGTGACCACGAGTGTTTCGCGTGATTTTTCTGCAATACTGCTTGCCAGTTCTGTTGCGGCTGTCATCAGTTGGTCATGTTCAACTAGCTTTAATAAAAGCCCCATTTCCAAGGCCTCTTGGGCAGCCACTGTTTTGCCCGTCAAAATTAATTCTGCTGCCTTTTGTGCACCTACGGTTTTACGTAACAACCAGCAGGCACCATCGCCAGGAATAACGGCTAAATTTAAAAATGAAGAGCAAAAACTGGCTCGTTCCGAGGCAATTCTAATGTCGCATAATAAGGCCATATCAAAACCTGCCCCGGCCGCCGCACCATTAACAGCTGCAATAATCGGTATTTCAATGCAGTACAGTAATTTAGATAAACTATGAATGCCTTTACGATAATTGTTTTGCAGCGCCAACTGATCACCTGCAAACATTTTTTCTCGATTGAGCATGTCTTTAACATTACCACCCGAGGAAAACCCTTTACCTTCACCGGTCAAAATACAAACCGATACAGCTGGGTTATCTTGAATACCCATAAAAACCGTTTTAACTTCTTCTAATAACGTAGGGTCCGTAATCGCGTTACGTGAGGCAGGGTCATTTAACGTCACCGTTGCAATTTTATTATTTATTTCTAATTTAACTGTTTTATAGCTCAATTTTTTATCCACTTAATAGCTGCAGGCTAGCAATAACGACGTGACACAATGCCACTGTCACGGGCTTGCTGTAACAAGCTTTCACGGTCATCGGGATGCGCAATGCTGATCAGTGCTAATGCTCTTTCACTGATGCTTTTACCTTTCAAATTAACAATACCAAATTCGGTCACAACATACATCGTATCCGACCTAGGTGTCGTCACGACGGTCCCCTCTTCTAGCCCGGGCACAATTCTAGAGCGAGGTTGGCCTTCTTTATCCATAAACCTAGATGAAAGGCAGATAAACGACTTCCCGCCTTTAGAAGCCACTGCCCCTCGGACAAATTGCAACTGCCCCCCAGTACCTGAAATTTGCCGATGACCATTACTCTCTGAGGCCACTTGACCGGTTAAATCCACTTGCAAACAGTTGTTAATAGAAATCACATTGTCATTTTGTGCAATTTTGTTTGTCAGGTTTGTTTCATCCACAGGAATGCTGACACACAATGCATTTTTATGAATAAAGTCATACGTTCTTTTGGAACCCAACGCAAAGGTATAGACAATTTGACCACGATAAGTTTGCTTGTAGTTCCCTGTTACTTTTCCTTTTTCAACCAGATCTACCATCCCATCAACAAACATCTCCGTATGAATCCCGAGGTCCTTGATAGTTGAATGTGCTAAAGCAGAACATACCGCATTTGGCATTCCACCAATGCCAATTTGCAAGCAACTTCTATCCTTTATCAGTGGCACAATATAATCAGCGACTTGCCGGTCAATATCGCTAATAGGTGCGCTTGGTAACTCAAATAATGGCGCACTATCACCTTGAAAAACAGCCGCTACCTCGCTGATATGAACGGTGTTTTCATTACCGTAACAAACAGGAATGGCGCTGGATGTTTCTATGATAATTTTTTTCGCTATATCACAACACGCTCGTGCAAATGTGTTGGAAACACCAAAATTAAAATAACCATGCTGGTCCATCGGTGATGTTTTTAATACCAACACATCTGTTTTTAAATATTCGCGATAGATATGCGGGCCTTCTCCAAAATTAAAGGGGATATAACTAACCACTCCTTGCTCAGATTTTTTTCTATCGTAGCCAGAAAAATGCCAATTTTGATATTCAAAGTGCTGTTGATCTGGGTCCTGTTCAATAATTTGCCTAGCAGCGACCGACAATGTACCTCTAACAATCACATCTTTTAATCGATCTTTCTGTTTGGCTAACTCAGTATCAAATATATCTGATTGCGTAACACTAAACCCATAATCAATGGTGTCGCCACTGTTAACTAACGCTACCGCTTCGCTAACGCTCACCATTTTTTCCTGAAGCATTTGTTGTACTGGCATGTATCCCCCCAAGCCTAACTATCTCTATATTATTTTTATAATGTTTTACCGAGTACGCTTCGTACTCAAAAAACTATGGTTTCATCATTGCACAATCACCAATAACTACTTTTGTCTCTCCAACCATACATACCGTATCTAATTTAACAATTTTCTTATCGATATTAATATCAGTAATGGTGACCGTCGTTTTAACCGTATCGCCAATTTTAACCGGTGCTTTAAACTTCATATTTTGGCCTAAATAAATACTGCCCGGCCCAGGCAATTTCATCGCTAATGTTGCACTAATAAAGCCTGCTGACAGCATGCCATGAGCAATTCGTCCTTTAAACATGCTTTGTTTGGCATATTCTTCATCAATATGAGCGGGGTTAAAATCACCCGTAATACCGGCAAATAAAATAATATCTGCTTCCGTCACTGTTTTGCTCATAGAGGCAGACTGCCCCACCTTCATTTCTTCAACACTAAACCCTTCTGACATTTTTATTCCTTTTATTTAATTAATCATTCTTTTTGAAACTTCTTCGAGCATTACCTCAGTAGCACCGCCGGCAATAGCTTGAATACGAGCATCACGATACATTCTTTCTATTGCACTTTCACGAACATAGCCAAAACCACCATGAAATTGAAGACAGTCATACATGACTTCATTCACCAGTTCACCGCAGTAGGCTTTCACCATAGAGACTTCTTTTATGCAATCAAGCCCTTGTGCATCTAACCAAGCAGAATGATAAACAAGTTGCTTACCCGCCTCAACACGCGCCGCCAATGCGGCTAAGCGCTGACGTATCGCTTGTTTATCAAATAGCACACCACCAAATGCTTTACGTGTTGTCACATAGTCCATTGTTAGCTCAAGCGCTTTAGAAGCCTCGCCCATTGACTGGGCACCTAACACAAGGCGTTCGTTTTGGAAATTACGCATAATGGAATAAAAGCCTTTATTAAGCTCGCCGATTATATTGTCTGCTGGCACGCGACAATTATCAAAAATTAACTCCGCAGTATCTGACGATAACCAACCCATTTTTTTAAGGTTTTTACCAACACTAAACCCCGGGGTGCCTTTTTCAACCGCAAATATAGTAATGCCGCGCGACGGTTTGACATCCATATCTGTTTTAGCAGCAACAAAAAACAAATCACCGTGTACGCCATTGGTAATAAACATTTTTGAACCGTTTATCACATAGTCATTACCGTCTTTTACTGCACGGGTTTTCATCGCAGCAACATCAGAGCCAACATCCGGTTCTGTTACCGCAACACCGGTAATTTTTTGTCCAGAGATAATCTCGCTCATGTATTTATTTAATTGCTGTTTATTACCAAAATTATCTAAATGAGGGGACGCCATATCTGTATGTACTAGCACCGTCACTGCTAAACCGCCAAAGGTTGAGCGGCCAAGTTCTTCAGCCAAAATAACAGACCCCAAAGCATCCATTTCACTACCACCATAGTCAGTTGAATAACGAATACCCAGAAAGCCTAAATCACCCATTTGCTGTAAAATTTCTCTCGGGATATAGCCTTTTTCTTCCCATTCATCAGCAACAGGCACTACCTTTTGTTCAACAAATCGTCGAATCTGATTGCGTAAAATCGTGTGCTCTTCAGAAAAATAAATTGAATTCATTCAATACCACTCCTAAGACTAAAAACTTAAGCCCAGCTTGCTTTGCGTTTATTTAAAAAGGCTTCTATGCCTTCTTTACCTTCTTCTGTTTCCCAGGCATCCGCCAAATTATCGGCCGTGTAAATTGCATTTTCTTCTGCCGTATGGGTATCTACATAGTCAATGAGTTTTTTAGTCGAGGCAATCGCTCCAGGCGCGCACTTTAAAATCATTTTTACTTCTGTTTCTATCGCTTGATCTAGTTCACCAACTGTTACAACATCTGTTAAAAGGCCGATTGTTTTTGCTTCCGTCGCACCAAACACTCTTGCGTTTAAAAAGTTTCTGCGTGCATTTGCTGCACCAATTCGTTTAACGACATACGGTGAAATAGTCGCGGGGGTCAGCCCCAATTTCACTTCTGTTAAGGCAAATTTTGCTGTCTCAACGCCGATATTAATATCGCACACCGACACCATACCAACACCACCGCCATAAGCTGGCCCCTGAATACGGCCTATTATAGGTTTACTTAAGTTGTTTAAAGCCGCTAACATTTTTGCAAGTTTGATAGTTTCTTCTACACGTTGCGCTCTTGTTTTACTGATATTGTTTTCCATCCACTTTAAATCACCGCCGGCACAAAATGTTTTACCTGCTCCGGTTAAAACAACCACACGAACAGCAGCATCCAATTCCACAGTGGCACAAATATGTTGCATCTCTTGGATAAAATCAGCACTCATAGCATTGTGTACGATTGGTCGATTAAAGGTCACATAAGCCACCCCTCTATCATCAATATCCATAATTATATTTTTATACTGCACGGTGCTCTCCATCTACATAACAACCATTAAGAAACAAATCAGCTTGTGATTGTGCAATTGCTTCCACGCTTGCGCCACTATCAACATACCAAATACTTGCCCAATTCATACTCCCGAAAATGGCAAGACGCAATAAATGCTTATCTACCCCTGTACGTATAACACCATCTTTTTCAGCTTGCTCGAATAAATCACGCCAAAAATTCTCATAAGCATCACGGTCAGGTTGTGCCGCATTATGAACGGTTTCTGGCACTTGCCCATAATTTCTAATACTGGCTAAGGTATAGTCCGAGTGCCGCAAGATAGCGATTAAATGCCCCCGAATAGCAGCCCGTAACAAGTCAGGAAAAGAAGGCGCCTTAGCCAACTGTTCTACTTCGTATTCAACAATATCTCGGATCAGATGGACACTTTTATTAAGTACTTCCTGCACTAAGGCTTCTTTTGAATTGAAGTGATAATACAAACTCCCTGCCTGCATGTTTATTGATTCTGCAATATCTTTTAAATAAGTTCCATGATAGCCATGCTGACTTAATTTTTTAGCCGCTGCATCTAAAATTAACTGACGGGTAACGGAGCTTTTTTTTATTGTATTTGTCACTGAATCCACCCCTTTGATGAAGCCATAATTTAAATCTAATGTAGATTAGATTCTAATTAGCGTTAGAATGAGTATAGTGATATGATCCGGCAAACGCAATATACAATAACTCAAATAAACACAAGGAAATCCAATGACTTTTAATGTTCAAATTAATGATGAAGTGGATGCGTTACGTGAGGCTGTACGTAAGTTTGCAGACGGTGAAATCGCCCCACTCGCTGAATCTGTTGATAAAGACAATGAATTTCCAAATCAACTTTGGCGTGCCTTTGGGGACATGGGTTTATTAGGCATGACTATTCCTGAAGAATACGGTGGAACTGGGCTAAATTACCTATCACACCTTGTCGTCATGGAAGAAATATCAAGAGCCTCTGCCTCTATCGGTTTATCTTACGGCGCTAATTCAAACCTTTGCTTAAACAACCTTTACCTAAATGGTAGTGAGGAACAACGATATAAATATTTACCTAAACTCTGTACGGGTGAATATATTGGCGCTTTAGCTATGTCTGAACCCGGGGCAGGTTCAGATGTCGTCGGTTCAATGAGTTGTAAAGCCGAAAAAAAGGGTGATAAATGGGTCGCCAACGGTAACAAAATGTGGATTACCAATGGCCCCGATGCTGACGTATTAATTGTTTATATGCGCACTGCTGGGCCAGAAGCCGGTTCACGCTGCATGACTGCTTTTATTGTAGAAAAGAGCATGCCTGGTTTTTCAACCGCACAAAAACTAGATAAGCTTGGTATGCGTGGCTCTAATACCTGTGAATTGGTTTTTGAAAACTGCGAAATTCCTGAAGAAAATGTACTTGGCAACGTTAACGAAGGGGTTAAAGTTCTAATGAGCGGCCTTAATACCGAGCGCATGGTGTTATCCGGTGGCCCTATCGGCATTATGCAAGCCACCATGGATATTTGCTTACCGTATATTCATGAACGGAAGCAATTTGGTAAACCTATTGGCCTGTTTGAGCTAATGCAAGGAAAAATGGCCGATATGTACGTTGCTCTTCAATCAACGCGAGCTTTTGCTTATCGTGTGGCTGAACAATATGACAAAGGCAATGATTCACGTAAAGATGCTGCTGGGCTTTTACTATTTGCTTCAGAAAATGCTGTAAAAGTTGCATTAGAAGGCATCCAAACGTTAGGCGGTAATGGTTATATTAATGAGTTCCCTACTGGCCGTTTACTACGAGACGCCAAACTTTATGATATTGGCGCCGGTACCAACGAAATTCGTCGGATGTTAATTGGCCGTGAATTATTTGAAGATACAAAATAGATATGAATAAAAAAAGCGTTGTTATTGTTGCCGCCAAACGAACGGCTTTAGGTAGTTTTCAAGGCCAATTTTCCTCGCTTAGCGCATCAGACCTTGGCAGTTACGCAATAAGCGCCGCTATCGAAGATAGCCATATTGAACCCACTCAAGTAGACAGCGTACATATGGGCTGCGTATTACCTGCTGGACAAGGCCAAGCACCCGCGCGGCAAGCCTCATTAAAAGCAGGTCTACCGCTATCGGTGCCTTGTAATACTGTTAACAAAATGTGTGGATCTGGCATGCAAGCGGTGATGTACGGCTATAACCAAATATTAGCGGGCGATGCTAACTGCGTGGTCGCAGGTGGCATGGAATCGATGACTAACGCCCCATACCTTTCAACCAAACTACGTGGGGGCCTTAAAATGGGCCACAGCGAAATGATTGATCATATGTTTCACGATGGCCTGCAAGATGTTAAACATGGCAAATTAATGGGTTCATTTGCTGAACTGTGCGCAGAAAAATACGGCTTCACGCGTGAACAACAAGATGATTTTGCCATTACCTCATTGCAGCGAGCTAATGCAGCGACTCAATCAACGGCTTTTGAGTCTGAAATAACACCGGTTGTCGTTAAAAATCGCAAAGCTGAAACGCGCTATGCAACTGATGAACAACCGGCCAAGGCCGACCTTAACAAAATCAAAACACTACGTCCTGCTTTTAAAAAAGATGGCACGGTTACCGCCGCCAATGCCTCGTCTATTTCTGATGGTGCGGCTGCCTTGGTATTAATGGATGTAGATGAAGCGCGCAAACAAGGCCTGCAAGCGCTTGCAACCATCACCGCGCAAGCAGTACATGCACAAGATCCTGATTGGTTCAGCACCGCGCCTATTGTTGCTATTCAAAAAGTATTAGAAAAATCGGGCTGGGCTATTAACGATGTTGATTTATTTGAAATAAATGAAGCCTTTGCTGTAGTCACCATGGCAGCCATTGAAACGCTTAATTTAGACCCTGAAAAAGTGAATGTTAATGGTGGTGCATGCGCCTTAGGTCACCCGATTGGTGCATCAGGCGCGCGCGTTCTAGTCACATTAATTCACGCATTAAAAGCTAGGCAACTGACTAAAGGGGTCGCCACGTTATGTATTGGCGGCGGTGAAGCCACTGCAATGGCAATTGAAATAATTTAACCCTGAGCACTTAACAATTATTAAGGTAAACAATGCCGGTCATTAAATCAAAAATTGAACCAGCATCTGCTGATTTCAAAGCAAACACGATTCAAATGGAATCGCTTGTTGATGGGCTTAACGAACGCATCACCACCGCTGCCAAAGGTGGCGGCGAGCGTGCACGTAAAAAGCATTTAGCTCGCAATAAACTACTGCCAAGGGACCGGATTAAAGCCTTACTGGACCCAGGCAGTGCTTTTTTAGAGTTATCACAGTTAGCCGCTTATGGCATGTATGATAATGCTGCACCGGCAGCAGGCATCATTACCGGCATTGGCCGTGTCCACGGTGGCGAAGTGATGATTATTGCGAATGACGCCACGGTTAAAGGTGGCACTTATTACCCACTCACCGTCACCAAGCACCTACGAGCACAAGAAATTGCCGCTGAAAACCGCCTACCCTGTATTTACTTGGTTGACTCTGGCGGTGCCTTTTTACCTCTACAGCACGAAGTATTCCCCGGCAAAGAACATTTTGGCCGTTTCTTTTATAACCAAACACGAATGTCAGCCGATGGCATTCCGCAAATTGCCGTGGTAATGGGCTCCTGTACCGCTGGCGGTGCTTATATCCCATCGTTGTGTGACGAATCTATTATTGTTCGCGAACAAGGCACTATCTTTTTAGGTGGGCCACCTTTAGTGAAAGCCGCTACCGGTGAACAAGTGTCTTCTGAAGAGCTAGGCGGCGCAGAGCTACACTGTAAGCAATCGGGCGTTACCGACCATATTGCTGAAGATGACTCACATGCCCTTTCTATTGCACGTAACGTTATTGAACACCTCAACGAAACCAAAGAGCTTCAAGTAAAAGTTCGTCAGTCTCGCGAGCCCTTATATCCAAGCGACGATATTTTAGGCATTATTCCTAAAGACCCAAAACAACCGTACGACATACGCGAAATTATTGCCCGCTTAGTAGATGGTTCTGAATTCCAAGAATTTAAACCGCTGTATGGCCCAACGCTAGTGTGTGGTTTTGCCCATATCCACGGCTACCCAGTTGGCATTATCGCCAATAATGGTATTTTATTTTCACCCTCAGCACTGAAAGGCACGCATTTTATTGAGTTGTGCAATCAACGTGGCATTCCACTTCTATTTTTACAAAATATTACTGGCTTTATGGTCGGTAAAAAATACGAAGAAGAAGGTATCGCAAAAAATGGTGCCAAAATGGTCACCGCTGTGTCTTGCGCTAGTGTGCCAAAGTTCACCGTGTTAATTGGTGGCTCCTATGGCGCCGGTAACTACGGCATGTGTGGCCGTGCGTTTGGCGCACGTATGCTTTGGAGTTGGCCAAATTCTCGTATTTCAACCATGGGTGGCGAGCAAGCAGCCGCCGTACTAGCAACGGTTAAACGTGATGCACTTGAAGCCGCTGGCGAGAGCTGGGCTGATGAAGAGGAAGAAAACTTCAAAGCACCTATCTTGGCCCAATTTGAAGAGCAAGGTAACCCCTATTTTGCTACCGCTAGACTTTGGGACGATGGCTTAATCGACCCACGAGATACTCGCCGAATTCTCGGCCTATCACTCGCTGTAGCCGCTAAAACGCCAATAGAAAAAGCCAATTTCGGCGTTTTTAGAATGTAGAGAGTTGATCGAATGTTTAAAAAAATACTCATAGCAAACCGTGGTGAAATCGCTTGTCGGGTGATCTCCACACTTAAAAAAATGGGCATCACCAGTGTGGCTGTTTATTCAGACGCCGACCGTCATGCACGCCATGTAACACTATCTGATGAGGCTTATTATATTGGTGCTTCAAGGCCAGATGAATCTTACCTAAAAGCTGATGACTTACTGGCACTCGCTAAAAAGAAAAACATTGATGCGATTCATCCTGGCTATGGTTTTTTATCTGAAAACAGCCACTTTGCACGTGCCTGCCTAGAGGCGAAAATTACCTTTATTGGCCCCTCCGCTGACTCTATTGAAAAAATGGGCGCTAAAGATGCAGCAAAAGTGCTTATGGAAGCTGCCAATGTGCCGGTTGTGCCCGGTTACCATGGTGAAAATCAAGCACCTGAACACTTGCAAAAACAAGCTGAAAAAGTAGGCTTCCCCTTGTTAATAAAAGCGGTGTCTGGCGGTGGTGGTAAAGGCATGCGTGTTGTTAACAAGGCCGCTGAGTTTGCTGAATTGCTAGACTCAGTAAAACGTGAAGCGATGAATGCCTTTGCTGATGACCGTGTCTTACTCGAACGCTATATCAGCAAGCCTCGTCATATAGAGTTCCAAATATTTGGTGACTGCCATGAAAACTACGTACATTTACACGAACGCGAATGTTCCTTACAACGTCGTCATCAAAAAATTATTGAAGAAACTCCCTCGCCCTTCTTAGACGAAAAAACACGTCAAGCCATGGGTATTGCTGCAGTTAATGCGGCACGTGCTATTCGTTATTCGGGCGCTGGAACTATCGAATTCATCGTCGGTGAAGACCGTTCTTTTTACTTTATGGAAATGAACACACGCCTTCAAGTAGAACACCCCGTAACCGAAATGGTCAGTGGGCAAGACTTGGTTGAATGGCAAATTCGTGTTGCCGCTGGTCAAGCCCTTCCCTTAAAACAAGAGCAAATCCCGCGTACAGGTCATTCGTTTGAGGCACGCCTCTATGCTGAAAACCCTAACAATCAATTTCTGCCATCCACCGGCAAACTTCAGTATTTACGTTTCCCCACAAGCGATAAAAATCTGCGCATTGAAACCGGGGTAGAACAAGGCGACAGCATCAGTGTGTTTTATGACCCAATGATCGCAAAATTAGTCGTTTGGGGTGAAGACCGCGAAACAGCACGTGAACGTTTATTAAATGCCTTAGGCGAAACCGGCATTATTGGTGTTGAAAACAATATTGCCTTCTTAGGAACATTGGCAACACACCCAGACTTTATTGAAAACAAGATTGATACTCAATACATTGATAAAAAGTTAAACAGGCTTCTTGCAGATAGCGAGGTGGAACTACCAGACAATGTCTTACTTGCCGCAACAGTAAAGCGTCTTCTTGAGGGTAAGCAATTAGTTAAGGAAATGGCAGCCACATCAGTTGATGGTAATTCGCCTTGGTTTGATACCACTGGTTGGCGACCCAATGGGCAAAGCCAGCGCAGCCTATTTTTTAACTATGAGGAAACCGATGAGATAGAAATTAAAGTGACCGAGAATGATGAACACTTTATTTTCCATCTAGACGATGATCTAGATGTTATTGCTGAATCCTTGGCTAACGATGCCATCCGATTACAAATTAATGACAGCTGGGAGCGATTTATAGTTTTAAGGCACGAGACAAGCCTGCTTATTTCTTGGAAAAACCGTTGGTACGCCCTAACTGAAATGAACCCTTTCGAACCCGACCTGTCAACAATGAGCGCTAATTCAAACATTATTGCGCCAATGCCTGGTAAGTTATTGAAAGTCTTAGTAGCTAATGGTGATGCCGTTTTTGAAGGTCAGCCCTTAGCCATTATTGAAGCAATGAAAATGGAACATACCTTAAACGCACCCTTTGATGGTGAGATTGATCAAGTATTTTATAGCGAGGACGATTTTGTAGAAGCAGATGCCACCTTAATTACTTTTAAGGAACAGGCGTAAAGCATGCTTCGCAATTATCCAAGCCAGGTAAGAATTGTAGACGTCTCACCACGTGATGGCCTGCAAAATATTAAAAACTCTGTCCCCACTGAGGTTAAAACTACCTTAATAAACAAACTGTGTGATTCCGGCATTCAACATATAGAAGTAGCCAGCTTTGTTAGCCCTAAATGGGTGCCACAAATGGCAGATGCAGAAGCTGTTCTACAACAATTACCGCCTAGAGAAGGTACTTCGTATATCGCATTAACTCCTAACCTTCGTGGGTTTGAACGTGCGATTGACAGTGGTGCTAAAGAGGTCGCAATTTTTGCTGCCGCCTCAGAAACCTTCAGCCAAAAAAACACCAATTGTAGTATTGCCCAATCGCTTGAACGCTTCGAACCCATCATGCTCAAAGCAGCTACTTTGGGAGTTCGCGTTCGCGGTTATACCTCCTGCGTTTTAGGCTGTCCCTATGAAGGCGATGTAGCTGTTGCTGAGGTTGTTCGAGTATCCAAAGCACTGATTGATATGGGTTGTTATGAAGTATCGTTAGGCGACACCATAGGCATTGGAACACCCATCAAAGCACGTGAAATGATCGCGGCTGTTATTAAAGCAGTGCCAGCAGAAAAACTAGCGCTGCACTTCCACGATACGCGGGGGCAAGCATTAGCTAACATTTTGGCCTGTTTAGAGTATGGAGTGGCAAATATTGATGCCTCAGTCGCTGGCCTAGGTGGCTGCCCTTATGCCGCGGGCGCATCGGGTAATGTTTCAACTGAAGATGTTGTTTACATGTTACATGGCATGGGCATTGAAACTGGTATTGATTTAAAAAAATTAGTCGCCGCTGGACATTACATTAGCGAGCAAATTGCTGGACCTAATCTTAGTAAAGTTGGCGCAGTCTACCAATAAGCCTTATACATAAAAAAATTAAACAGGAGTAAAACCATGAGTGGTTTTAACAAAGTGGTATCAAACTACCAAGAAGCAATGGCTGGACTAGCAGATAATATGACCATTATTGCCGGTGGTTTTGGGCTTTGTGGCATTCCTGAGGGCTTGATCAGCGAAATTAAACATAGCGGCGTTAAGGGTTTAACTATCGTCTCCAATAACTGCGGTACCGATCACTTTGGCCTAGGCATGTTATTAGAAGACAAGCAGATTAAAAAAATGGTTTCCTCGTATGTAGGTGAAAATGCAGAATTTGAACGCCAATATCTATCTGGTGAACTTGAGGTGGAACTCACCCCACAAGGCACCTTAGCTGAAAAAATGCGTGCCGGTGGTGCTGGCATACCTGCTTTTTATACGGCGACTGGTGTTGGAACCCTTGTTGCTGAAGGCAAAGAGCTTAAGCAGTTTAATGGCCGAGACTATATTTTAGAAGAAAGTATTAGCGGTGATTTTGCCATTGTAAAAGCATGGAAAGCAGACAAAACGGGGAACCTCATTTACCGTAATACCGCAATGAATTTCAACCCAATGGCGGCTACCGCAGGCAAAATATCCGTTGTTGAAGTTGAGGAAATTGTTGAGGTGGGTGAGCTTGACCCAAACCATATTCATACTCCCGGTATTTACGTTGACCGAATCATCCAAGGACGTTTCGAAAAACGTATTGAAAAAATCACTCTAGCTAAAAATTAAGGAGCCTCAAATGTCATTAAATCGTGACCAAATTGCCATGCGTGTGGCTCAAGAGTTAAAAGATGGCTACTACGTTAATCTTGGTATTGGTATTCCAACCCTAGTGGCTAACTATGTGCCTAGTGATATTGAAGTGATGCTACAATCAGAAAACGGCTTGCTGGGAATTGGCCCCTACCCGACCGAAGAGCAAGTGGATGCTGATATGATCAATGCCGGTAAAGAAACCGTGACAGCGGCTTTAGGCGCCTCAATTTTCTCATCGGCAGAAAGTTTTGCAATGATTCGAGGCGGCCATGTGGATCTAACCGTACTGGGGGCTTTTGAAGTTGATCAACAAGGTAATATTGCCTCTTATATGATTCCAGGCAAACTCGTTAAAGGAATGGGCGGTGCGATGGATTTAGTCGCTGGTGCCGAGAATATTATCGTTACCATGAGCCATGCAGACAAACGCGATAATTCCAAATTATTGGAAAACTGTACATTACCCTTAACAGGCGCTGCTTGTGTTAAGCGCGTCGTGACCGATTTAGCAGTCATGGATATTAAAGAAGGCGCTTTTCACTTAATAGAACGAGCACCGGGTATCAGCGTTGAAGAAATTAAGCAAAAAACTGCCGGTAGATTAGTCGTGCCGGCTTATGTTCCAGAGATGTCATTTTAAGAAACATCAGCTGCAAAATAGTTAAAACAATTCACATGACACTAGTTTAGAAAGGGTTAATAAATAAGGTATTAGCCGTCTTTTAATTTGATTCAGAAGCAGGCTTTTTACTTGGGTTAAAAAAACTAGCATCCTCATGATGGTTCTTGTGATAAAGGGTGCCAAAACTCACAACATTGGTTAATTTGTGCCAGACCTTGGTATTAAGATTTACTGGCGTGCTAACGCCCTTTTCATCAAACGGGTGATTGTAATAATTAATGACAAAGAACAACCACCACCCTGAAATAAAAACAGGCATCCAGATTGCTGCAAATAGCGTTGGCCCAAATACAAGTAACCAAAACAATGGAGTACCTACAAATATAAGAGCCCCAAGAACCATCGTTAAAATATAAATTGGTTTGGGTAAGTGATGCAATTCAAGATGTTTTGCATCAAGGTAATCAACTGTAGCTTTTTGCATAGTATTTGCGTATGGCCAAAAAGCTCTACCTTTAGGACAATGCGGGTCATTCTCAACATCATCCGCATGTTTATGATGATAATAATGCACCATTTTCCAACCAAAAAAATTCGTTCTCACTAGTAAACTAGCTAATTCGCCTATACAAGTATTTAACCAACGTGGTTTAAGAATTGAGTGACTAGTATTATGTACTAAAGCCGCAGCCGCAATACCAATTGAAACTGTAATTGGCAATAAACTTATCAGAAAAACTGTTGTTTCTAATGGCTCTGGAGATAATAAAACAGCAGGAACAATAGCCAATAACATAGTATCAAAGCGCATCGTTAATGTTAAGCCTATCACCAGTAAGGGCATCAACCAGCCCCCCGAATACGAAGGTAGAAGTATGAAAATCGCAACCCCTAATAAGGCTGCCCAAACAGCAAAATACTGCAACATAAAATAAGGCTTATCGAAAAAACTTTGAAACATGCTGTCCCCACTATGAACTCTAAAGATTAGAGATTGTATCCTAACGAAATGGATAAACAAAAAATATTACCCCCCTCACTTCTTCAGTAATACTTCCCTATGGGCTTTAGTTTTTCAGCAGAAAACAAAATTTTCAAAGCCTTAGTTAGACTCTATTAAGAATTTTTCACTTATTCGCCTACTCCTTATCGGCGCATGATCGTTTGGGTCCATGCCCTATATAGGTTTTGTGACGACGAGTCAAAAACTAATATATATTTTTATTCCAAATTAAACCTCAAGCTTTGGCCTTATAAAGAGAGTATTCAACAACCCCTTCTGGCAAATGAATAGTGACGGAGACTGGCTTGCCTGCTTCGTCAACGTTTAGAAGCGGCTCAATGATTGGAACATTATTCTGTTTTTTAGAAAACGCTAAAATATCACTTACTTTTTCAAAGGTCGATAAGCGCTTAAGTTGAACATGTGTTACTGGCATTAACTTAACCTCGCCTTGCTCATAAAGCGATAAAATCTCTTCAGGCAACGCCCAGCAAGACGAGTCAGTTTCTATATTGTCATGACTAACTTGGTGACCCATTGAGCCTTTGGCTATAAAAAAACGTGTATCAAAACGCTTGGGTGTACCATCGGGAGCTATCCAATGGTCATAAAAAATAACCCTGTCTAAATCTAGCGATGCACGGTGCTCCCTTAACAGGCTCTCAAAACTCACATAACCTTTATGCAGTTTTTGACGTAATGCTGCGTTAACCTGAATATCATCATTTCTCGTAGCGGCAAGGATGCCCGCCTCCTCTAAGGTTTCACGAATAGCCGCTATTTTATAAGCGTGTATCGATAAATCAGTGTCATTTGTATAAAAACAAAGGTTATTATTTAACCTAAGCTGTTTATCTTGCTCATCAACGACACCGCCGGGAAAAACATAAGCCCCTGCTGCAAAACCTGTTGTTTCGACCCGGCGTAACATACAAACTTCTGGGCCTTTTTTTGTATCCCTTAACATGATTAGTACAGCAGCTTCTCTGATCATTTCAGCCTATTATTTTCAATTGTTAATCATTCGCTTTATAACGCCATAAAGACCATACTATAACAAGTGTTAGATAGATCGCAGGATTGAGTATGAACAATGAAAATGAACAGTTAATCTTAGATGCAGTTGATAAGTTTTTAATAAAAATAAAACCATCTGTACGTTCATTAGAAGCAAACGATGAATACCCCGATGATATTGTAGAAGGAATGAAAGAAATGGGCTTATTTGGTGCTGTTATTGACCCACAATACGGTGGTCTTGGTCTCCCCGTCTCGACATATGCAAAAATTGTAGAACGTGTTGCCTGCGTATGGATGTCTTTAACGGGTGTGTTTAATTCCCATCTGATTATGGCCATGTCTGTACAACGGTTTGGAACTGAAGAGCAAAAAAACAAATGGCTACCGTTATTTTCCTCGGGTGAGATACGCGGCGCATTAGCACTCACCGAGCCGAACTGCGGAACTGACCTTCAAGCCATTAATACTGTGGCGAAACGTGAAGGTGATAACTACATGATTAATGGCTCTAAGGCTTGGATTACCAACAGCCTGCATGGTAGTTGTTTTGCTCTGTTGGTAAAAACCAATGCCGCAGCCAATCCTGCACATAAAGGCATGAGTCTTTTTATCGCCCCCAAAGGTGAAGGTTTTGTAATGGGTAGTCAACATAAAAAACTCGGTTATAAAGGCATAGATACCGCTGAATTTTTTCTAGATAACTACCAACTACCAAAGGAAAACCTGATTGGCCTGCAGGAAGGGCATGGCCTACAGCATGCCTTAGGTGCGTTAGCCTTAGGCAGAATCAACGTCGCATCACGTGGTATTGGTGTCGCCTCTGCCGCACTAAAAGACTCTATTAAATATTCACAACAACGTAAAACCTTTGGTAAACCCATATGCCAGCATCAATCCATTCAAATCTATTTAGCTGATATGGCCACACGGGTCGAAGCGGCTCGTCTGCTCGTACAATCTGCCGCAACCGCATTTGACCGAGGTGAGCGCTGCGATATGGAAGCTGGCATGGCTAAGTTATTTGCCACAGAAGCGGCGATGGAGAACTCTGCCGAAGCATTACGCATACATGGTGCGTATGGCTACTCAACCGAATTTAATGTAGAACGATATTATCGGGATGCGCCACTACTCGCCATCGGCGAAGGCACGAATGAGCTTCAACGGATTATTATTGCTAAGCAACTGATCGAGAAAAATCCGCTTTAAATTGTCTTACAACTCTCTACAATATAGATTTTTCAGATTTAACACGTAATTTTATGAGCAACAAACAATTTGAAAGTACCAGTAACTACATTGCCACAGAAGAACTGAGTATGGCAGTTAACGCGGCTATCACACTGGAACGCCCTTTATTAATAAAAGGCGAGCCGGGTACCGGTAAAACGCAACTCGCTCTTGAAGTAGCTAAATCCTTAGATGCACCGTTAATTGAATGGCATATAAAATCCAGCACAAAAGCGCACCAAGGCTTGTATGAATACGATGCGGTCTCGCGTCTTCGCGATTCTCAATTAGGTGATGATCGTGTGCACGATATTAGCAATTACATTGTTAAAGGTAAGGTCTGGGAAGCGTTTGCCTCAGATAAGCGTGCGGTATTATTGATTGATGAAATTGATAAAGCGGATATTGAATTCCCAAATGACCTTTTGCAAGAACTCGATCGTATGGAATTCTTCGTGTACGAAACGCAAGAGCTTGTTAAGGCAAAAAATAGGCCTCTCATCATTATCACCAGCAATAATGAAAAAGAACTACCTGATGCCTTTCTAAGGCGTTGCTTCTTCCATTACATTCGTTTCCCCGAGCTAGAAACAATGCAACAAATTGTTAATGTTCACTTCCCTAATCTGAAAAAAGATCTACTGGCTGAAGCACTCGGTATATTTTTTGATGTACGAGAAATTGCTGGCTTAAAAAAGAAACCTTCTACCTCTGAGTTGCTCGACTGGATAAAGCTACTATTATCTGAAGAGCTAACTGCCGATACATTACGCGAGGCGAATACTAATAATATTCTGCCAAAGCTACACGGGGCACTATTAAAAAACGAGCAGGATGTCCACTTATTCGAACGCATCGCGTTTATTAACAGGCGTAAACAAGAGCAGTAATAGCTTATATGTTTATTTCTTTCTTTTTCAGCCTGCGCAAGGCCGGTTTACCGGTCAGCATTACAGAACTGCTTAGTTTACTGAGCGCCCTTGATAAGCGACTTGCCAGTTTTAACATTCAAGCTTTTTATTATTTATCGCGCACTGCTTTAGTAAAAGACGAGCGTTATTACGACCGATTTGACCAGGTATTTGCCGAGATATTTAATGGGCTTGAGTACGACCACGCATTAGAAGATGTCTTTAATCAAATTCCTGAAGAGTGGCTTCGCAAACAAGCCGAAAAACTACTCAGCGAAGAAGAGAAACAAAAAATCCAATCGCTGGGAGGTTGGGAAGAATTAATGAAAACGCTTAAAAAGCGTTTAGAAGAACAAAAAGAAGAGCACCATGGTGGCAATAAATGGATTGGAACTGGTGGTACATCGCCTTTTGGTGCTTATGGTTATAACCCTGAAGGTGTACGTATAGGGCAAGATGAGTCTCGCCATCGTCGAGCTACCAAAGTATGGGATAAACGAGAATTTAAAAATTTAGACGACAGTGTTGAACTAAACACTCGAAACTTAAAAGTAGCCTTACGAAAACTTAGAAAATTTGCCCGCCAAGGATCTGCTGAAGAGTTGGATCTAGACGACACCATTCGTTCTACTGCATCCAATGCCGGTTATTTAGACATTAAAATGGTGCCTGAACGCCACAACGCCATTAAAGTATTATTGCTATTAGATATTGGCGGCTCAATGGATGACCATATTCGTATTTGCGAAGAGCTTTTTTCTGCCAGCAAAGCTGAATTCAAGCATTTAGAGTATTATTATTTCCATAATTTCACCTATGAATACCTTTGGAAAGATAATACACGCCGATTTGATGAGGCCACCCCTACCGCTGAGGTGATTAACCGCTACCCCAGTGACTACAAGCTTATTTTTGTTGGCGATGCCAGTATGAGTCCGTATGAAATTACCTACCCTGGCGGCAGTGTAGAACATTGGAACGAAGAAGCGGGCGCCGTTTGGTTCCAGCGACTGTTAGCCGCATTCCCTAGCAATGCTTGGCTTAACCCAGATGCCGAACAAAACTGGGATAGACGTCAATCTAACCGCCTCGTTCGACAGCTAAACGCCGAGAAGATGTTTCCTTTAACGATTGGCGGCCTAGATAGCGCGATCAAGTCGTTGCTTTAATAATAAAGCCTATTTATCCGCCTTATAAACCGGTTGCTTCATCTCAAAAAGATTATCAACATGGCAGTAACTATGCCCACCTAAACGCCCCACCACATCAAGCCCTTTCATATCAACGTAACGACCATCATAGAGCTCATCGTTAATATGGCAATAAACCACCTCTGCGATCACTAATCCACACTCTCGCCGGGTTCCTTCGTTAATCGGCACCACTTGCTTTAAACGGCATTCAAGGCTAACCGGAGACTCAGCAACACACGGTGGCGTTATCAACTCAGAAGGCATTGTGTTTAGACCGGCCAGTTCAAATTCATTCACTTCTGTTGGGTATTCAGCGGCTGTTTTATTCATCGCTTCGGCAATATCGCTATTAACAAGGTTTACAACAAACTCACCCGTTTCTTCAATATTCACCAAGCTATCTTTTGACTTTGCGCCGGCAAAACGTGCAATCGATACGCTAATAGTCGGCGGCACATAACAAACACCATTAAAAAATGAAAAGGGCGCCAAGTTTAAAATACCCTCTTTAGATTGTGATGATATAAAGGCAATTGGCCTAGGGGCCACCACTGCTTTTAAAATATTGAAAAATTTATCATGCGTCTTTGGGTCAATTTTCATCTTAAATCCTTCGTTTAACTTTTCATCTTAATAATTCTAGCATCAACTAATTTGCCAATCTGCTGAATAACTTGTCAGCTGCAATACTGTTAATCACTGAAAGATTGCACCCTGTCCAATCTTTTCAGTATTAATACAGCCTTTGCTTAAATTTCCAAGTAATTCTAGTTATGGCTTTAAATCCCCCCATTAAAAAACGCTTGTATAAGCAAATAGTTAGCATAAGCGTTTTGATTAATGGGGTTGCTGTCAGTTCATTAACGTCAAAGCCGTGTTTTCTTTATACCGGATCCCAAGAAAACACATCAGGCGAACGCTCTAGAGGGTAGAAACTACTTTTCAATGCAGGAATTGCATGCTCTGAAATGGTTTGTGGCGTCCAACCTTCTGATCGATGAGTAGAGCGTAATGGTCTGGACTGTCCCATCAAGAAAACTTCATTATTACGCACCGCAAAAATCTGCCCAGACACTTCACTGGCCTCATCACTGGCTAAGTAAACAGCCATTGGAGCCACCTTATCGGGTGTCATTTCTTTTAATTTATCAACTCGGGCTTGTTGTTCTGGTGTATCAACAGGGATCGCTCCAATCATTCGGCTCCAAGCAAAGGGGGAAATACAATTAGAACGCACGTTATAACGCTGCATGTCTAATGCAATACTTTTAGATAACGCAGCAATACCAGCTTTTGCGGCAGAATAATTTGCTTGACCAAAATTACCGATTAAACCGGATGTTGATGTCATAAATACAAAACTACCGCTTTCCTGTTGTTTGAAATGTTTCGCAGCAAAATGAGCCGTATTAAAACTACCATTCAAATGAACATTAATCACCGCGTTCCATTCTTCAGGTGACATTTTATGAAAAATTCTATCGCGCAAGATACCGGCATTATTAACAACGGTGTCAATCCGACCAAAGTTATCGATAGCCGCTTGGATCATAGCCTCTGCACCATCAAGCTCTGCAACATTATCACCATTAATTACCGCCTCACCACCCGCAGCACGGATAGTTGAAACGACTTCCTCTGCTGGGCTTTCGCCAGTTTCTTCTCCACCAACGCCGGCACCTAAGTCATTAACAACCACTTTTGCGCCTTCTTGCGCCATCATGATCGCCATTGCTCGGCCAATACCTCGACCTGCTCCAGTAATTAGTACTACCTTATCTTTCATTATCATTTTATTGTCTCCAATTTTGTTGTTTTCTAACCTAGCTTATCGGCCTTTAAATTCACCCTGGCGTTTATCAAATATTGCATTCATTGCCTCTCGGTGGTCATCGGTACGATGCGATACCGCTTGCATAACAGCAGCCGTTTGTAAGTGCGTATCCAAATCGGTTTGTTGCCCCTCGCGTATTAACTGCTTGGTCATCCGAACCGAAACAGGTGGATTAACCGCAATTCGTTTCGCCAGCGCCATTGCTTCATCGATCAACTTATCATCTGCGACGACTTTTGAAACAAGTCCAAATTTCAACGCTTCTTGGGCATCAATCGGGTCACCTGTAAAAGCCATTTCAGAGGCTTTTGCCAAACCAACAGCTCGTGGTAATAACCACGAACCACCATCACCTGGAATAATGCCTAATTTAACAAAGCTTTCAGCAAACCGAGCACTTTCAGCAGCAATTCGCATATCGCACATACAGGTAAGGTCGCAACCCGCACCAATAGCTGGCCCATTAACCGCCGCTATAATAGGAACATCTAACGCTTGAAATGCACGTGGTATTCGCTGAATACCTTCGCGGTACCACGTGGCTAACTCGTGGGGCGTTTTATCTGATTCGGTCATTTCGGCACGAATCTTTTTAACATTACCACCTGATGAAAAGGCAGGCCCGTTACCCGTTAAAATGATCACCCTTATTTGGCTGTCTTTTTGTGCTTGTTCGGCCAATGATACTAAGTCATCAATCATTTTATTGTCTGTTATCGCATTACGTGTATCAACACGGTTCATACGCCAAACAGCAATGCCATCTGTTACTTCAGTTATTACTTCTGTTATCACTATTGTTTCCTTAATTGTTAACCTGTTTGCGTTGTTAACCAACTCCATAAACTATCAGTATCAAGCGCGAAGCACTGCTGACCTAATTTTGCAGACCAATAGGCCTCATTGCCATACTCATCACGCCAAGACCATAGTCGACGTGTACTCAGTTGTAATGGGTATTCTTGCGTAAATCCAATCGCGGCATGTACTGCATGAGAAGTTTTTGCTGCATAACCGGCGGCTTCTCCCGCCGTGATTTTTGCACAAGCAATCAACTCCCATTCTTGTTCTGTGTTTAAGTGATCTATAGCGGCATCAACAGCGCAAATAGCGGCACTGGTCATTTCAGCTAAAACGGCCATTTGTTGCTGAACTGCTTGAAATTTACCAATAGGCCGGCCAAATTGTGATCGCTCATTAGCAAAATCAACGGTCATTTCTAATACCCGTTGCAACGTACCTGTTATTTGGGCCGCGCGACAAAGTGCAAACCATGATTCAAGCTGTTTGAGACTCATCGCCTGTACATCGCTCGCATTATCCAGCAAGCTAGCTTTAAAGGTCACATCATCACGTGGCTCACCAGCCATATTCTGACCAGCATTAATCGTTATATCCTGAGCTTTAACAAGGCTCAACTGTGTTTTATTATTCTGAGTAAAAATAACCACTATCGATGCTGCATGACGCGCCCAAGGGATTCCATATAAATGGATATCAGGCTGCTCGTTGAACGGTGCATCAAGTATCACAGGGATAATCAATTCATCGCTAAATTCTGCGCCTGACTTAAGCGATAAATAAACGCCCATTAACGCTTCAGCAACCGGCAACGACACGTTGTAGTACCCAGCTAACCTCATTAATACACACCCAGCTTCAAGGCCAAGACCCGCACCACCATCCTCTTCAGATAACAACGTTGTTAACCAACCATCTGCCAAGAAATCTGCCCAAAGTACTTCTGGAAACTGTCCTGTTTCCATTAACTCATGACCGTTAGTTGTTGAAAAGTCGTCAAAAAGACGGGTTGCTGACTCTTCAATTAATTGAGCAACTTCGTTCATCGTAACCCCAAACCTCTGGCAATAATGCCACGTAAAATTTCACGCGTACCACCACGTAATGAAAAAGATGGCGCTTTTAGTATTGATTCAGATAATAAGCGCGCAACGCCGCCGTTTGCAGTTGGGCGCGCTTCGGTTGCTAAAATCAATCGCATGGCTTCAGGAAGCTCTTGTTCGAACGAGGTCCCTAAATCTTTAACTACCGATGCTTCGTTAACCGGTAATTTGCCTTCTTGTAGTTGATTCGCGACCGATAAAGACATTTGGCGTAACACCATTAAGCGCGCTACAAATTGACCAATAACGGGTTCTGCTTGGTGCGTTAGATTCGCATCACGTAGTTCTTTAATCGCCGCTTCAAGTAGTTGATAACTGCTTAAAAAACGTTCTGGCCCGCTTCGCTCAAATGCTAGCTCGGCCACTACTTGACCCCATCCTTCGTTGACCTTACCTACCAGTCGATTATCTGGCACAAATACATCATCAAAGAAAATTTCATTAAAATGCGCCTCTCCGGCCAACGTAACAATGGGCCGAACCGTAATACCTTCATGCTTCAGGTCAACAATTAGTTGACTCATACCATAGTGGCGATCATCCGATACTGGCGCCGTTCTACATAACGTGATCATTTGGTGACAAACATGCGCCCAACTGGTCCAAATTTTGGAACCATTGATAAGCCAACCGCCCTCTACTTTCTGTGCACGAGTTTTAATCGACGCTAGATCTGAGCCGCTATTAGGCTCACTCATTCCAATGGCAAAAAAGCACTCCCCTTTTACAATTTTAGGCAAAAAGTGTTGTCGTTGCTCTTCGGTACCAAAACGCAATAAAAGTGGCCCGCTTTGACGATCTGCCACCCAATGGGCACCAACTGGTGCGCCCGCTGCGAGTAGTTCTTCAATAACTACATACCGCTCAAGATAACTGCGACCGCCACCACCGTATTCAGTGGGCCAGGTCATACCCAACCATCCTTTTGCAGCTAGGGCGCGACTAAGTTCGGGGTCACAAATAGACCATGAATCAATGATATTTGAAACATTAAAAGCACCATAGTTTTTTAAAAAAGAACGAACTTCATTCCTTAAAGCTGCTTCCTTTTCACCCGTTAAAAGGGGTTTAAAATTTAATTTTTTCATATGCTATAGACAGGGCTTAGGCTCTATAAATATTTTGGTTCAAAGGCTGAAACCCTATAGACTTGCTGTCTATTTTTAGTAAGATTTAGGCATGCCCAGTACATGTTGGCCAATGTAGCTTAAAATCATATTGGTTGAAATAGGTGCTATTAGATACAAACGCGCTTCACGCCACTTTCTTTCAATATCGTATTCTTTAGCAAAAGCAAAACCACCGTGAGTTTGCATACATGCCTCTCCGGCGTTCCAAGCAGCCTCAGCACATAGCATTTTTGCCATATTAGCCTCGGCTCCACAGGGTTCGCCCGCTTCAAACAGTGCTGCTGCTTTTCTTGCCATTAACTCAGCGGCCTCAATTTCAGCATAGGCTCTAGCTATGGGAAACTGAACACCTTGGTTTTTACCAATTGGCCCACCAAATATTTTGCGTTCGCTGGCATAGTTTTTGGCTCGTTCAATAAAAAATCGTGCATCACCTATACTTTCTCCGGCTATGATCACTCGCTCAGCATTCATACCACTCATGACATACCGAAAACCCTTACCTTCCTCACCAATCAGTGAATCAGCAGGAATTTCCATATTATCGAAAAAAACTTCCGTTGTATTATGGTTAATCATGGCGTCAATCGCACGAATTTCCATGCCATTACCAACAACATCACGCATATCGACTAAGAAAATAGACATCCCATCAGTAGGTTTTGACACCTCTTCTAAAGGCGTAGTTCTGGCGAGTAATAACATCAAATCTGATTGAAAGGCACGGCTAGTCCATACTTTTTGGCCATTAACGATATATTTATCGCCTTTCTTTACCGCTTTCGTTCTGAGTTTTGTCGTATCAGACCCTGATGTAGGTTCTGTTACACCAAATGCTTGAAGTCTTAATTCACCTGTTGCAATTTTTGGTAAATACTTTTGCTTTTGTTCTTCGCTACCATGCCTTAAAACCGCGCCCATAATATACATTTGAGCATGACAAGCCGAGGCTGAGCCACCCGATGCATGAATCGTCTCCATAATGACAGCCGCTGCGCGCAATGGTAGCCCAACACCGCCGTATTCCTCAGGAATCAAAGCTGATAAAAAGCCCGATTCGGTCAAGGCATTAACAAATTCTTCAGGGTATGCACTGTCGGCATCTAGTTTTCGCCAATATTCGCCCGGAAAGTCAGCGCAAATCTTACTAACGGCATCACGAATATCAGCGTAGTCATTGCCTAATGGAATGGAAATCTCTTTCATGTATCTTTCTCCGTTAATTTTTATAGGTGTCGTTATCAGCACCTAAGGCAGGCGCTTCATTTTGTAGCGGTGGCCGCTGGCCGTTAAACTTCATTGGCAGACCCACTAGCTTCATTGCATGTTCAACTGATTCTTGAACAATGCCTAATGATTGCGTTTGCGGGTCGTTTAATACCTCATCAACCAATTGAATTGGCGAATTAGGAATGCCTACATCATCTAATTTTTCCTGCCAATGAGAACGAGGTTCTTTTATTAAAATCTCTGTCATTCGACGATTCAATTCAACCTTATTCTCAAAGCGTTTAGGATTGGTTTCAAAATGCGCTTCATCCGCCCAAGCCGGGTTCCCCATAACACCTTTCAACAAATCAAATAATTTATTATTTGGCGCAGCTACCACAAGATAACCATCTGAACACTCATAGGCTTGATAAGGCGAAATACCTTGCACGCCAGAACCTTGCGGTGTTGGCAGGCTTCCTGTCGCGTGATACCCAGCCATGTGATAAGTCATCCAACTTAGTGCTGTTTCGTACAAAGCCGTATCAACGACACAACCTTCCCCCGTTTTTTGGCGGTTAAACAAGGCAGAAATAATAGCAATAGAACACCACATACCTGTTCCCATATCGATGGCTGACGTCCCTATTCGTACAGGGGGACGGCCTTCTTCACCATTTAAGCTCATTAAGCCGCTATATGCTTGCATTAATGGGTCGTAACCCGGTTTATCGGCCATAGGCCCAGTTTCACCAAATGCCCAAATATTACAATATACAAGCTTAGGGTTTTCCTTGCGCATTTCTTCAGCTCCAAGCCCAAGGCTAGTCACTTTACCCGGGCGCATGTTTTGCAACACAACATCCGCCTTAGTGACTATTTCATTACGAAGCCAAGCTTTATCTTCAGGGTCTTTCAAATCTACAGTGACTGATTTCTTATCCCTATTCAATGCTTGAAACATTGCAGAGGTACCATTCCAAAATGGAGGCCCCCAATGACGACAATCATCACCACGACCTTCTGGTTCAACTTTAATCACTTCTGCCCCTAAAGCGGCTAAAATCCATGTACCAAAGGGAGCGGCTACGCTAGTCCCAATTTCATATACGCGAACTCCACTTAATGGCAGTTCGATTTCTTGCTTATCCGACATTTTGTTCCTAGTGTGTATTGAAAAACCATAGTGTATGGTTGAAAAAAACGAGGCATAAAGCCTCGTTGGTAAATAGCACTGAACGCCATCTAACGCTTGTTATAATACAATAACTTTGTATATTATAAAAACAAATAATTGACTCAACATTAATGTCAAAACGTTAAGCCTCGACCTAAATGGTTAAACACCTATGTGACACTTCTTTGAAACAAAATATTTCGAGTCATTACTACTGTTAACCAGCCGTTACCCCCTTCTTAAAAGGACCTCAACATCACTAGCAGGGAGTGGCCTACTGTATAGGTAGCCCTGATAAATATCACAGCCTTGCTGTTGTATAAATTCTAACTGCTCTAGCGATTCAACACCTTCAGCCACTATTTTAAGCCCTAAACTTTTAGCAAGTGAAATAATCGCCATACAAATAGCGGCATCATCAGGGTTATAAGCGCACTCATTAATAAATGAACGGTCAATTTTCAATACATCAATTGGAAATTTCTTCAAATAACTTAACGATGAATACCCCGTACCAAAGTCATCCACAGATAATTTAATACCCAACTTTTTTAACTCGGTCATCGTTGCAATACTACTATCAGTATCGCCAGTTAAAGCATTTTCGGTTATCTCCACCTCTAATAGGCTTGGGTTAAGTTGATACTGATGCGCCAACGCTTTTATAAATAACGACAGTGACTCATCATGTAAATGAAAACCTGAAATATTGACAGCGACCGGCAATAACTCATAACCTGCCTTACGCCATTCAACTAACTGACGTGCAACTTCGGTTAGCACCCACTCACCAACATCAACAATCAAACCAGATGATTCAACAACCGGAATAAAATCTCCTGGGGGAATCAAGCCAAACTCTGGGTGCAACCAACGTAATAACACTTCAAAACCTACAACTTCGTTCGTTAAACACGATACTTTAGGTTGGTAATTTAATAGTAATTGATTTTGAGAAATAGCATCAGGAAGGTCAGCTTCAATTTGAATTCGTTTGCGTACAAACAGCCCCATTTCCTCGGTATAAAAACAAAAATTGTCCCTACCCAATTTTTTTGCCTGATACATGGCAACATCAGCGCACTGTAGTAAACGATCCGCTGATCGTTCACCATCAACCGAAAAAGCGACCCCAATGCTTGTTAACACATTTAGCGTATGCCCAGGCAGCTCAACCGTTTCACGCATTACATGAAGAATTTCTGTTGCTTTACTATTAATAGCTTCCTCATCCAAGGCACCACTTATCGCCACAACAAACTCATCGCCACCCCAACGACCCACCAAGTCATTACCACGTACTACTCCACTGAGTCTCTTACCCACCTCACAAAGCAATTGATCGCCTACCTTATGGCCAAAAACATCATTGATTTTTTTAAAGCGGTCTAAATCTAAAAACATTAACGCCACCACTCCAGCATGAGATTTATGGTAATTAATTCGTCTTTCAAGCTCACGAATAAAGGCGGCTCTATTATATAAACCAGTTAGCGAATCATTAAACGCTAAGGTTTCTAAACGTTTTTGTAACTTAGTTTGTTCGCTCAAATCGCGAATATGTAGCGTATACTCCAATGGTTCACTCGCTATGCTAACCGTTCGAGTCACTACTACTTCGGCAGGAAAAGACTCTCCGTCATAACGTTGTAATTCTGTCATATTCCTACGCTCCAGAACCCACCCACTGGTTAGCAAAAAGCCCTCGTCTAAACTCGCTGAATTTAACTCCTGAACCCGGTCTCTTGTAAACAGCTTAAAAAAGCTACGGTTAATAATCGCACCCGCTGTTTGACCAAAGCAACGCTCTGCCGCAGGATTAAAGCTTTGAATCCTGCCTTTCGAATCAATGCCAATAATGCAATCCATTGCTGCATCTAAAATAGCACCCTTTCTACGTTCACTTTGTTTAAATGCTAAGAAGGCCTCATCTCGCTGTTTAATTTCTTCGTTAACCTGGTCAATAACGTGATTATATTTTTCGGCTATTTGCCCCACCTCGGTATAGGGCTCAACGGCTACTTGAGTTGAAAAATCTGCTTTTTCCTGCTGTTTATGCATGGCGCTTAGCAAGTCAAAAACTTCGGTGCTTATATTATGTTCAGCAACATTTAGGCCTCTTAACTCATCTTGCTCACTGACTCTTAACGAGTAAACCTTGTTAACCAAACTAAATACTACATATGCAAGGCCAAAACTATAAAAACCAACACTGACGACCCCAATTAATTGGGTCCCTAATTGTTCCCACACTGAAAGATCATTTTGAAGTTTAACCGGCAGCGCAAAAAAAGGTAACGCGATTGTTCCCCAAACCCCAGCAAATAAATGAACAGGCACTACGCCAATAGCATCATCGATTTTCTTATCGGCCAGGTACTTCTCACCAAAAAAAACAACTGAGCCGGCAACGGCGCCAATCATGACAGCCCCTCCTGTGCTCACAATATGACAACTGGCGGTAATAGACACTAAACCACCTAGAACACCATTAATTATTTGATCAACCTCAATATAATGTTCTGCACGAAGCTTTAACATCGTCGCAACCACCCCACCGGCCAAAGCAGCAAGGCATGTATTTAATAAAATAAGTGGAACTGAGTTATTCCAAGCTAATGTACTGCCGCCATTAAAACCAAACCAGCCCAGCCAAATTAATAAACAACCCAATATAGCTGTTGGGATACTACTACCTGGAATAGCGCTAGCACTGCCGGTAAATCGCCCTATACGAGGCCCAATAACTAATACTGCCGCCAGTGCTACCCAACCACCCACAGAATGCACAACGGTTGAACCCGCAAAATCAACGAAGCCAATTTTTTCAAGCCAGCCTATCGGCTCACCCGTAATGATTCCTGCCCAAGCCCAATGACCAACAAAAGGGTAAATAAACAGTGCTATTGTCACCGTTACTACCATATACCCCATAAAACTCATCCGCTCAGCGACGGCGCCAGAAACTAACGTCGCAGCCGTGCCACAAAACATCATTTGGAATAAGAATATTGCGATGAGTTTTGTATCTGCTGGTTCAGCGAATGCAAAATCAGACCATCCAAACAAGCCCCATTGACTATCTCCAAACATTAAACCGAATCCAAACAACCAGTACAGACTACTCGACACGATAAAGTCACTAATATTCTTGGCCGCAACATTAATGCTATTTTTACTTCTAACAAGTCCGCTTTCTAAACACAAGAAACCGGCTTGCATAACAAACACCAAAATGGTCGATACTATTACCCAGACAATATCCAAACTCTAAATCCCCTTTATGTTTACCTCTTGCGCGCGGCCAAAGGATGTTCGATTTAATAGTATCAGAACCTCTATGTGCTTTGTAGTCGGCCACAACGATGATCTTAGTTTTGTAGATAGGCTTTTTTAGTAGAAAAAAACAAACTGACTGTCCGTATTTCTAATGGTTTACTTTTTGTTAAGGCATAAAAAAAGCCCTACGTATCAGATACATAGGGCTCTTGAATGGCGGAGAGACAGTCCGCCTTTTATAAATCCAGCATAATTTATTACAGCCCTATAACCCTTTAGTTTAAAAGGATTTATTTATTATATCTGTCTAGCTAAGTCCAGCGTTATCTATTACAATCCGTACATCAACCGTACATCAAACCGTACATCAGAGGTAAGACGGACATGGCTAAGACAACTGAAAGACTCAAAGACTTGCAGATCAAGAAGCTAACAATGAATGGAAGCTATCCAGATGGTAAGGGACTTTACTTGCAGATAAGCAAATCAGGTGCTAAGTCATGGTTTTATCGTTACGAGGCAGATGGCAAAGCGAGAAAGTGCGGTCTTGGTGCCTACCCAGATGTATTAGTCAAAAGAGCGCGCACGAAAGCCGCTGAGTGTCGATCGTTACGTGATGAGGGCATAGACCCCATAGAGCATAAAAGACTGCAAGAATTAGCCAAAGAGCTTGAAAAAAGCAAAGGCAAAACATTCAAAGAATGCGCCTTAGATTTCATAGAATCACATAAAGCCGGTTGGAAAAACCGTAAGCACGAATCACAATGGCGCAATACATTGGAGACATACGCCTACCCTGTTATTGGCAAGCTATCCGTTCAAGATGTAGATGTAGGGCACGTGCTTAAGATACTTGAACCGATTTGGCTGACTAAAACAGAAACAGCTACACGCGTTCGTCAACGCATTGAGAACGTGCTTGATTGGGCAAAAGTCAGAAAACATCGTACTGGTGAAAACCCTGCTGTATGGCGCGGACATTTAGACAAGATATTACCAGCCAGAAACAAAGTTCAAAAGGTGAACCACCACCCCGCTATGCCCTATGCCGACGTACCTACGTACTTCAAGCAGTTACGAAAAAAGGAAACACTCGCAGCCAAAGCCCTAGCGTTCACAATACTAACCGCAGCACGTAACGGTGAAGCAAGAGAGGCATACTGGAGTGAAATATCATTAGACAGTAAGGTTAGGGTAATCCCATATCACCGTATGAAAGCTAAAAAAGAGCATAGTGTTCCTTTATCTGACGAAGCCGTGAAAATACTAAAAGAAGTCAAACCCTTTGCGAATAGTGAATTAGTTTTTGCAGGACAGAGAAAAGGCAGACCAATAAGTGAAGCAGCATTAAGGAAGTTACTTAAACTAGACCACCCTACCCTTACTATTCACGGTTTCCGCACATCCTTCCGTGAATGGTGCGCTGAAATGACAAGCTATCCACGTGAGGTTGCTGAAATGTCACTTGCTCATGGTCTTAAAGACAAGGTTGAAGCAGCCTACCAACGCAGTAATTTACTCGAAAAACGCCGTAAACTAATGGACGCTTGGTGTGATTACTGCCTAAACGGCAACAGCGTTGCCGATGTGATACCGCTAAAGAAGAACCCAAATATCAATTAACTATATCAATGAAGCTTAACTTAACTGAAACTATTGATGATGTATGGAATGTAAGCTCATTAATGCTTTACCCTCACCCAAACGATTCAAATAAGAGAAAAGACTGGGTTGAGCAATCTAAGTATCACAACCTGATAGAACGCCATAAAAACAATACTGAAGAACAATTACCCATTTATGACATGGGGACTAATTATTTTTTCAGGACAGCAAGCTTCATGTCATCCAAAACGTTAAATAAGCAAACCAATAATCGCATAAAAAAAGGTTTTATTGCAGGTGATATGCTATTTCACGTGTACCTTATGAAAGAAGCTGGGGTTATCGAGCCAAGCCTGCGAAAAGCTAACTTTATAATCAGAAACAAAACCTATAAAAGTCATAATAAAAAATACAACGAAATAGAGATTAATAATATTTGGACAAAATATAAATCTGTAGCTCACCTATGGGCAGCACTTTGTTTGAATGAACAGTATGGTTTTATAGATAATGCTTTTGAAAGTCATAAGAGCATGACTCTATTTTTAAGTATCGCGCAAACACTCCAAAAATTTGCTACAACTTTCACTACCCAACGGTCAAAATCCCCATTGATAGCTCTAAACTCGCTATATGAGGTTCCTAGTCACATTAAACTCGGCTCCTTCACACCAAAAAAAGCAGAGTTAACACAACTTTACGAAAAAAAATTAAAAAAATATAAAGCTCCTAACTAGCTGTTTTATATAATAAAAACAAAATTTATGACTGCGGTGTTTTTGATGGTTCTACGCAGTAGATCACACTCTTTTCTCATGTTTCACTGATGCCTCTGTCCACAAGGACGTAACAAGACGGCATAAATATGAACGACTATAAATTAACATGTATCTTTTTATCTGTAGCCAATGTTTCAACCCGGTATGGAATTGGTGTATCAACAGTTTGGGCATGGGTGAAAGAAGGAAAACTGCCTTCCCCTTATAAATTCGGAGACAGATGTACCCGCTGGAAATCTAGCGAGCTAGATGAATTTGACCTTCATAACAAAGTGGAGGTTTAACGCATGACTACTACACCACTAAAAGCAATTCACCAACACTGCTTCACATGTATTGTGGATAAGCGACACGGAAACGGTACTAAACACGAGCAAACCACGAGATGTACCTCATACCTGTGTGATTTATACAAGTTTCGCCCGATAACTTCTGCTGAAAAGTCGCGAAGAAACGACGAAAAGCTAAAAGGCATGTCAAAGACTGAGTTAGAAGTTTACGAGGCTAGTAGAGCAGAAAAAGCAGCCATATTTAGACATAACCTCACCAAGCCCAATGTAAGCGACACGGGAGGCGAGTAATGTTAACGAAATTGCCTACAAAATCAGACCTTCAACAAACCAACCTTGTTAACGTTGACAGCCTTCATAAAAAAGTCACAACAAATACATTGCAAGTTGCTGCTCATTTCAACAAGCGGCCTTCTGAAATTAATCGACGAATAGACATGTTAGGTAAAAGAGGACTGTGCAGAACTGTACCGTCCTACTATCTAAATCAACAAGGGAAACGACAAAAGTATTACGAATTAAACCGTGACCAGTTCTTGCTTTTGGTGATGGGCTTCACGGGTGAGAAAGCCGACCAGTTTAAAGCTGACTTTATCCGCTTATTTAAACATCAAGAAGAAGAGCTAATTCAATGGCGACAACGAAGGCATGTGGCCAGCCATGCCACCAAGCAAGCAAATGATCAGGCTTATCTGTTACAAAAAGATTTAACTAAAGTAATACCAAACTCTAAACGCTGCACAATGTTATTTATCCACATACAGCAGGCCATAACTAAAGCAGTGACCGGGTCAGCCAAAACAGAACGTAGCAAAATGACCGCCGAGCAATTGAATCAAATTGGGCTACTCGAACAACGAGTACAAGCAAATATCGAACGTTTAAGAAAGGCCGGTATATCGCCCGAGAAAATTCGTGACGATGTTCTTGTGATGACAAGGGCCAGCCACCAAATTAAAAGGAGCCACGCATGCAACAGATAAATAATATGTCTTATCTTTTATGGCGGCAAGATTTATTGGTAAGAGTTCAAATGCTTGCGGCCAAATACTCTGAGGCAGGGATTGACCCTGATGGCCTTTTTTGCCTTTCTGATGATGAACTAGCTGGCAGGTATGCGTATTTAAAGAGACTGAATGAACTAGGCGATGCAAATCAGTGAATAGGAAAAAGAATAAGCTCCCTTTTGATAAAAGAGGTGGTGTCCTTGTCAAAAGAAGACTTATGGTTGAGTCATGTGCATACTCATCCCTATCGCCACAAGCAAAGGTACTGATTGACCTTATGCAACTACATTGGCGTAATGATGAGCCAGTCGCTTATGGCGTTAGGGAGGCGCAGGAGAAAATCCCTTGTGGCCGAAAAAAGGCAATGATGGCATTTGATGAGCTTCAGAGTAATGGGTTTATTGTCATGATAGATGAGTCGTTATTTAATAGTCGAACCTGTAGTAAAGCTAGAACATGGCAGCTGACTTGGTTGCCATATAAAGGTAAACCGCCGACTAATGACTGGGAAACAGACCTAGTACAAATTAACGCTACCGGTCTATTATCGGCACCTGTAATTAAGCGACAGGTATCAAAAGTGACACCCCTAAACCGATATTAAGAACCACGAGTGTCGAAAGTGACACCGTTAATATGAAAAATCAACAACTTACAAAAAGCACATGGGTCAAATATAGACCACACCTACTATTACCACCTACTAGGTTTAATTTATTGAACGGTTATATTAGCAATGGAGTTTTTAAGTTAATTAACAAACCCCTTAAAGACTCCATCATTACCCCACTATGGAATTAAGTAAATGGACAATAAACGAAAGCGGTTTAAGGCGTACAACAAACAAAGGAGTGATGCGTTTAAGCAATGGTGTGATGATGGTTATAAGAGTCAATATCCGCCAAGATATATTCCAATGCCCGATGATCTAAAAGACCTACGCTGTGAGGCTAGAACAAAAGCGACAGGCCAACCTTGCAAGATTAAAGCTATTTACTCAAATGGTCGGTGTAAATTACATGGTGGTTTATCCACCGGGCCGAGAACGGTAGAAGGTAAAAAACACTCGGCTCAAAATGGCTTTAAGAACGGCTGGCGTAAATGAAGTCCATGAAAGGTTAAGTAATGTTAAGTTTTTTTGCAGGAGTCAGCTATGTCTTCGAGAGGGTTTCCTTAGCAGTACGCGCGCGAGGGCTAACTAGCCCACATTGGCATTGGAGCATGTAAACAAACCCCATGAAGAGGGTAATATTAGGGTAATGTTTCTGTTCAGGTTAAGCCTGCTTAGAGATTACAAATAACTCTGTGTAAATGCCATTTATTTAGCCTTGACTGAAACCACTCAACGAATGCAATGGTAGCGCTAGTTCACGTTTCAATCAGTCAGGGCTTAGTTTTGCGTCATTGGTAATGAGTCCTTGCTTGACTGCGTTAACTCCATGCGAATAATATGAAGAAATGATGACCTCCATTATTTTATTAATCACCTTAGCAGTGTTTATAGGCTATCTTTTAGGCCGTAACAAAGTAAAGAATGCTAGGCAGTTACAGCGTAATCGCTTAATGCCAGTTAACACTGATGTTGAAACAAACATAGAACCAGATCCTCTGTCCGAGCGGTTTTATTGTATACACCGAGGTGAGGGTAAAAGCTGCATCAGTGGTTACCTGCCTGAAGAATCAAAGAAATAAAATATCCGCTGCTAACGTGTTTCTTCCTTACGAACTAAATTTGAGTAGTGTTTGTACGATAAGACTTCGCTTAATTAAAGTAGTTAACCTTGTCTAAATACGTTGATATCAAAAGAACTTATAGAGGAATTAAGGTCACAGTTTGCTCTAGATTGGAGTGGTATTCATGGCGCGCCACATTGGGCGAGAGTTAGGGTTAATGGATTGATTTTGGCTAAGACAACAGGTGCAAATAAACAAGTGGTTGAACTGTTTGCCTTCTTGCATGACTCCATGCGGTCTAATGATGAATATGACCCTCAGCATGGCATTAGAGCCTCTAGCTATGCCGAATCATTACGCGGTAGGTTCTTCGAGTTAAGTGATAATGACTTTGCTCTTTTACAGTATGCTTGCGAAGGTCACAGTGACGGTCATATGGAGGCAGATGTAACAGTGCAAACATGTTGGGATGCGGATAGACTGGATTTGGGCAGGGTCGGTATTCGCCCTGACATAAACAAGCTATGTACGGATGTAGCAAAAGATTCGAAGGTGCTGGAACCGGCTTACGCTAGAAGCATTTGTTCAATAGTAACGCCTGAATAACTAACTTTGTCGAATTGTAGTGGTATACATACTGCTTATTGGCTTCTATTTAGCTGCAAAATCTGCCAGTGCTTAGACTCTATCCATTAAAACATTATAGGAATTAATGTAACTATTTATGCGTTACATTGTGAAACAAATAATATAGCATACTGTTATGTCTCCTAAAAAAACAACCACACTCAACCTACGCGTTGACCCTGCCATCAAAGAAGCCATCAAGGAAGCCGCCAACCGTGAGCACCGCAGTGTCGCCAATATGATTGAAATGCTTATTCGCAAGCACTGTGAGAACGAAGGTATTACAGTTCATGAACAGCATGGGCTGTTTAAAGACGATGAATGAAAAAACAATCAGAGCACTAGTCGAAGCTGGCGCGGTTAAGAAAGTAATGATGGTTGCCGATGGCGCTGCTATACACGTTGATATAGTGACTCAGGGAGGCTCTACGACCGCCACTACGCTCAAAGGAGCTATAAAGACATGGGCGACTATAGATGCGAGCGCAAAGTGGGTTAAAAACCTTGGAATTGGGCGTATTCAGTTGGTGGTTGATAAGTGGTTGCCGGAGCAAAAAGGGTTGAAACTGTAATATTTACGAATGGTATATTGCGTGGCTAGCTAGGGCCTAATGTAATAAAGAGGTTTCAAGAAGAGAGCTCTTCATTTGATTAATCGTTTTTTGGTGGGAAACCCCTTTGAGCCTTAATAAGCTATAAACACTCATGTATCTACTTATTTTAGATGAGCTGTTTTTGGTAGGAAGTTGGTCCATACCGTTAAAAAGATTAAATGATGCTTCTTTAACTCCATAACGATTTAACTCTTGTTGAGCGCCGGTAACAAGAGCGACTATCATGTCTGCCTTGCTATCATAACGAGGAACTTTTTTCCCATTTATGGTTTTTTCTAATATGAACTTCTTACTTAAAGATATTATCGTACTCTCAAGTTTGGTAACCCTTTCATCATTTTTACTGATTAGTTTTCCTTGAAATTGGCCTGAAGGAGATATGCTTGCATAGCCTAAGTCTTTAGAAATAAGAAAGCGGCATGTCATTTCTAAATCAGAAACACCTTGTGCGTTAGCTAAACAGCAGAAAAGGAGTGTCGAGAGAAGCGCGTTGATAGCAATTATTTTTTTCATCGTAAAAACTGTTTTCATTTTTTTAAAATCAATCTCTTCCGAAAACTACATTCATGACGGAATAAAAAGTTTTTTCTTTCGGACTGCTTATCTTATCAGCCATCTCTTGCAGGTTGCTTAAATCTACATTAGCGCTTAACTCTAATTTTTGTTTTGTTGGTACATGAATAAAAATAGGCCTTGACCCTTTAACCATATAACCTGGATCTATTTCTCCTATTTTTTCCAATAATGATGACGCCATATTTTTGCCATCATCAGTAAAATACGAAGAGTCGAGACGAAATGATTGATTGTTTTTATTGCATTTGAGATGAATACTCCAAGGGGAAACTGGATTTCTCTGATTTTCAAAGAATTGCATGCAGTACCCAATAATTCTAATCACGGAGTTTTCATGCATTGCATAAATCAATACGTTTTGGTTTTTAACTATTTGCAAACTCCACCTGTATCCAAATAACTTATTTAAAAACCCCACTTCACACTCCTTTCCTCATTTTTTAATAAAAACACAGCGACCCGACAACAACTATATATTAAGCCCTGACTACTAACTACGCCAGAGCGTAATATAAATGTGAAAGCTGTAAAGGTACTTTGTATTTCGCAACAACAGTCTAGTCCGTGAGCTACAAAACGGCAGCAATTCAAGTGACACTGTTGAAGTTTAGTCGATGGAATTAAAAATTCGTTACAAGTACCGTCAAACTATAACAACAAAGCAGCATTAAGCCCTTAGTCTTTCCATTACAGCTAAAGCGCTTGGCTTGTCATCAACGAAGAAAGTTTTAGAAAAAGCATAAGCATCCTGCCAGTTGGGGTGAGCCATGCTAAACATTTCGAGCAACTCACCAAGCCGTATATAAATACTCTCGGTATCATCAGACTCTACAACCGCTTTATCTAGCACTAGGGATTGCATGGTGACTCGAAGAGCTTCAATAAACTTCTGATATGACTCTTGTCCTTTATCCTTGCCAAAAAAAGTCTTCTTGCCAGCATTTTTTGAAACCTTCGCCATTGCTACAACTAACTTAGTCATTGCATTGTATGAATGAGGGTACTGTAAAGGTAATAACTTCTGATAGTAACTTGAACCAGCCATGTTTCTCTCTTTGTCCTGCGAATATTCTTTTCAAACCTAGCTTAGAGGTAGTTGTGTTAGCTGTCACTATGAATAAGAGGGTCATTTGATTCTTCTACGGTGCTATTAATCTACGCCTTACAAGAAAGACCTTGAATATCTTAGATAGATAATAACTCTAATGTCTCGTAGATACAGAGTAACGATAAATACGACAGGTCACCCGTACATCAATCCGTACATCTGATTAGTTTTAGATAAAAAAAAGCCCTACGTATCAAATACATAGGGCTTGTAAATGGCGGAGAGACAGGGATTCGAACCCTGGAAGGGTTTGACCCCTTGCCGGTTTTCAAGACCGGTGCATTCAACCGCTCTGCCATCTCTCCAGTTTTAAGCGATTATATTGAGAGCAATCATTAAATGTTTTGCTTTCAAGCCGCGCATATTACTTAAGTCTGAGGATTTTTTCCAGCGGAATTGTTAAAAGACTTGAAGTATTTTATTGAATACGTAAGATTGAACCTTCTATGCGGTACAGAGTCATATCTGTTGAGCATTTTTTAATTATCAATGAGGTATTTTAAGTGAACCAATTTAATCAATCTATTTCTCGTAGTGAAGAGAGTATTTTAGCTACCAATAAGGTGTTAAAAAACACCTATATGCTACTTGCCATGACATTACTCTTTAGTGCAGGTACTGCTGCATTATCAATGAGCTTAAACCTTCCACATCCTGGGTTGATCATTACATTAGTCGGCTACTTTGGCTTACTATGGCTAACAACAAAATTTAGAAATAGCTCTATGGGTATTGTTTGCGTATTTGCTTTAACCGGCTTTATGGGAATAACACTCGGCCCTATCCTTAATATGTATATCAGTGCCTTTTCAAACGGTCATGAGCTGATCATGACATCGTTAGGCGGCACAGGTGTTATTTTTCTAGGCTTATCTAGCTACGCACTAACCACTAAAAAAGACTTTAGCTTTATTTCTGGTTTTTTAATGGTGGGTATTTTAGTGGCTTTCTTAGCAGGCATTGGCGCTATGATCTTTAACATCCCTGCTTTATCTTTGGGTGTTTCTGCTATGTTTATTATGTTGATGTCCGGCATGATTCTTTATCAAACTAGCGAAATTATTCATGGTGGTGAAACCAACTATATTATGGCAACCGTGTCGCTATACATTAGTTTATTCAACTTATTCACTAGCCTTTTACACATACTCGGTGCAGTAAGTGGTCGTGAGTAGTCTTTAGCTTTACCCATAAAAAAAGCCCCTTTTAGGGGCTTTTTTTATGCGTCGATTATTTACAACGTAATCGAGGTGACTTTTCCCATATAAGGTTGTAAAGCATCAGGGACTTTAATGGACCCATCGGCTTGCTGATAATTCTCCATCACGGCAATTAACGTCCGACCTACCGCTAAACCCGAACCATTAATCGTATGCACTAACTCTGGTTTACCTGTTTCTGGGTTACGCCAGCGCGCTTTTAACCGGCGTGCTTGAAAATCATTAAAATTACTACACGATGAAATTTCGCGATACGCCTCTTGACCAGGTAACCAAACCTCAAGATCATAGGTTTTTGTTGCCGAAAAGCCAGTATCACCTGAGCACAACAACATGAGGCGGTAAGGCAAGTTCAACGCTTGCAAAATACTCTCTGCATGTTGAGTTAACTGTTCATGAGCCTGTTCAGAATCAGACGCCTTGACCACTTGAACCAACTCAACTTTTTCAAACTGATGTTGGCGAATCATGCCTCTTACATCCCTACCATAGGCGCCTGCCTCACTTCTAAAACAAGGCGTATGGGCAACAAACTTTAGCGGCATTTGGTCTGCAGCGATAATCTCATCACGCACTAAATTCGTAACAGGCACTTCTGCCGTTGGAATTAAATAATACGGCGAGTCGTCTGAAATTTTAAATAAATCTTCTTCAAACTTAGGTAACTGCCCCGTTCCTAACAAACTGTCTTTATTAACAAGGTATGGCACATAAGTTTCTTTATACCCATGCTGATCGACATGCATATCTAACATAAACTGCGTCAATGCACGTTGAAGCCTAGCTAATGGACCCGATAGGGTAACAAAACGTGAACCCGCTATTTTTGCACCGGCTTCAAAATCTATTCCCGCCAATGATTGACCCAAATCCACATGGTCTTTAACGTCAAAATCGTACTGCGGTATCACGCCCCATTTACGAAGCTCAACGTTATTCTCTTCATCTTTACCGAGTGGTACATCATCAGCAAGAATATTGGGTAATGAGAGCTGAATAGCCTGCAATTTGGACTGGATTCCCTGTAATTCCGTTTCAGCGGCTTTTAACTCATCACCTAATTGAGAAACACTGTCTAATAAAGGCTGAATATCTTCGCCTTTGGCTTTCGCCATGCCTATCGACTTGGAGCGTTTATTACGTTCGTTTTGTAAGTTTTGAGTTTTCACTTGAATATCTTTACGCTGTGTTTCAAGCGCATTAAATACCTCTAGATCCAAATCAGCACCATGACGTTGCATGGCTGTTTTCACTTCTTCAGGGTTGTTTCTTAAAAGCTGTGGGTCAAGCATGTAGCTTTCCTTTTTAAATTTAGTTTAGTGGTGGTGTTCAGCTAACCAACTAAGGGTTTGACTGACATTGAAATTTTCTTTTACATGTTTAATTGCCATCAACACTTTTTCTGATTGATCAAAAAATTCAATGGTAACAGGCAAATCAAACGACAAATCAATTAACGACGAGTCATGCATCTTTCCCGATAAGCCATAGCCCTCAACGCCTCTATAAGCCGTTGCGCCAGAGATGCTTTCATGATCATGAAGGTATTGCATAATATTATTAAGCTGATGATCCGCTTCGGTTAAATAAATTCGAGCGATTCTGACTGATTCTGTTTTCATAATTGCCTCGCGATTAGCAGGCCAACCCAAGCAGCTAGCACGCATAAAATGACGCTGGCTAAAACATTAACAATGGCCTTTATTACATAACCTTGCTCAATTAAATTAATGGTCTCTATTGAGAAGGTAGAAAATGTTGTAAACGCACCCAAAAAGCCAACCAATAACACTGCTCTTACTTCAGGTGAAACCGACAAACGCTGCAAAAATAGTTCGTACAACAGTCCCATTAATAACGAACCAATAACATTAACAACCAAGGTTCCATAAGGGAACCCACGGCCAAGCCAGCTATATATGCCCGTCGATACAATAAAGCGCATCACTGCGCCGACTGATCCACCTGCTGCTATTGCCAGAAGTTGAGCCATTAAATTACCATTAATGCTAATTAATTAAAGCCTTCATTTTACTGTCATCTGGCGCTTCAAGCACCTTTTTTTCGGTCACAATCGTTAATATTTGGCGCAACTCATGGCACGTTATCAATTGTTAGCTCCCTGTCTTCACTAATGCCTCGCCAAAAACCCAGCTTTTAATACAAAAATCGCCGCTGAACCAAAAAGCTACTATCAGGCGCTAACAACACTTTTGAGCCTACTTTTTTATCAAATGGCTAGGGCTTGCGTACTGTTTAGATCTGGCTATACTTTATTATCACGTCATGACTGCTGGCCCTATTTAACACTTACTATTATCGCGTCATCTAGCCGAGCGAATGGCGCCCTATATTAACGTTTCTGGTTTCATCACTTAATTATGCAAGTAAGTCTTCAAATTAATGCCCGCTGGGTTATCACCGTAGATGCTGACGATAACGTTTTAAAAAATCACGCTGTTATCATTCAAGACGATATTATTATTGATGTTTTACCTCAACAAGATGCGAAGAAATACAGCCCCGTTGAACTAATAGAATGTAACGATCACGCCTTAGCACCCGGTTTTATAAATGCGCACACTCATGCGGCTATGAGCCTCTTAAAGGGCCTTGCTGATGATTTACCGCTAAACGAATGGCTAAACGACCACATCTGGCCTGCTGAAACAGCTTTAGCCGATAGTGATTTTGTCAAAGACGGTACTGAGCTTGCCATTGCAGAAATGATTAGGGGCGGCACAACCTGTTTTAATGACATGTACTTCTTTATCGACCAGACTGCAACTGCCGTCTCGAACACGGGTATAAGAGCATGTCTTGGTATTCCGGTTATAGATTTCCCAACGCGTTGGGCTAAAGACTTAAATGAATATATCAGTAAAGGCCTTGCAGTTCATGATCACTTCCGTAGCAATGAACTCATTCATTTTACCTTTGCCCCGCACGCCCCTTATACCGTTTGTGATGATTCTTTAAAAACCATTCAACCCATCATGGATGAACTGGGCTTGGCGATGCATATTCATTTACACGAAACAGAAAATGAAGTCGAACAGTCAATTGCCAAACATGGTGTAAGCCCTATCGCACGATTAAACAATCTTGGCCTATTAAACCCCGACTTAATGGCCATACATATGACCCACCTAAGCGCCACCGATATTCAGTTAATCGCCGAACACCGCGTTAATGTTATACATTGCCCCGAATCAAACTTAAAACTTGCCAGTGGTTTTTGCCCTGTTAATGAATTAATCACGTCAAATATTAATATTGCTATTGGAACAGACGGTTCGGCTAGCAACAATGATATTGATATGTTGGGTGAAACCAAAACGGCTGCGCTGTTAACCAAAGGCCGCACTAAACAAGCAGATGCATTACCCGCAAAAACTGCTTTGCGTATGGCTACCATAAACGGCGCGAAAGCCCTACGATTAGATAAAAAAATAGGCTCCCTTGAAATTGGAAAACAAGCCGATATGTTCGCAATAAATCTTGATAGCATTGAAACTCAACCTATTTATGATGTTATTTCTACACTGATTTATTCTGCAAACCGCTCTCAAATTACTGATGTATGGGTTGCTGGCCAACGTTTAATGCAAGATCAGCAATTAACCACCCTGGATGAAGCCCAGCTAATTGAAAAAGTAAAACACTGGCAAAGAAAAATTAACCCGTTTCATCATCAACCCAATAAAGCGGTGTAAAATAATCAAATGACGCAGACTAAAGACAATGTAAACCCAAGTGAAATCGAAAAATTTAGCGCTATGGCTTCCCAGTGGTGGGACACCGAGGGCAACTTTAAAACACTGCATCAAATTAACCCGTTACGTCTTAACTTAGTTGATAAAACAGTTTCGTTGTCCGGCAAAGATGTTTTAGATGTTGGCTGTGGCGGCGGTATTTTATCTGAATCAATGGCGCTTAAAGGCGCTAATGTAACGGGTATTGATTTAGGCAAAGAACTGCTAGACGTTGCTGACCTTCATAGTTTAGACAGCGGTGTTTCCGTCAATTACCAGCACATCAGTGTTGAAGCATTGGCCAGCCAAAAACCGGAGCAATTTGACTGTGTTACCTGCATGGAAATGCTCGAACATGTTCCTGACCCGGTAGCAATTATTAACGCGTGTTCAACACTCGTTAAACCGGGCGGCTACGTTTTCCTATCCACCCTAAATAGAAACCCAAAGGCCTACCTATTATCTATTATCGGTGCCGAATACATCCTCGGCATGATGCCCAAAGGCACACATGATTATGCCAGCTTCATAAAACCTTCCGAACTAGCCTTATGGGCACGACAAGCAGGTTTAACACTGGAAGATAGCCGAGGTATTGAATACAACCCTTTTAACAAGTCCTTCTCTATGTCCGATGACATCAGTGTGAATTACATTTGCGTCTTTAAAAAGACGGTCTAAACCATTATGTCCATTGCAATGCATGATTGGCAAGTCGATGCGGTTTTATTTGACCTTGATGGCACCTTAGTCGATACCGCGCCAGACCTTGCCGCCGCATTAAATGTCGCCTTAGTTCAAAACAATCAGCCAGCTTTACCTTATGAAACGATACGGCCTATCGTCTCAAACGGTGCTAATGGTTTAATAGAGCTCGGCTTTGGGTCTGCCCTATCCAGTGACCAGCATGAAAAAATTAAAGCATCCTTACTTGGCCATTACCAACAAAACATTGCTAATGAATCAACACTATTTGATGGATTTGAAGACAGCTTACTGTTTCTTGAAAAACATCAAATCCCTTGGGGTATTGTGACGAATAAACCAGCCTATTTAACACTGCCCCTCTTAGAGAAATTAGCGCTAATTAATAGAGCCAGTTGTATCGTTTGCGCTGATCAGGTCAACCACCCAAAACCACACCCCGAATCTATTTTATTAGCCTGTAAACAGCTGGATGTTTTACCCATGAACGCACTCTATCTTGGTGATGCAGAACGTGATATTCGTGCAGGTCGATTAGCTGGCCTAAAAACAATAGCCTGTACCTTCGGTTACATTCCAGACAATATTGACTTTAATGACTGGCAAGCTGATAGATATATTGATAAACCCGCCGATTTATTAACATCTCTACAACCCTTACTCTAAGCGCATCAATTAATAATGGCTGGCATTAACGACATTTTTTTCCTTTTAGGTGGCATCTTCATAGGCCTTATTAGCGGTTATTTGCTCATGTTACGCACTAACACAGCACTTAAAAAAGAATTACTGACGCATGAAACACGCCAAGCCATTGAAAAGGAGTTAAGAGAAAAAACGAAGGCCGATGAAGACAGTATGATGCAAAACTTTCGCGATAGTTTTTCTGCCTTATCCAGCCAAGCATTACGAGACAATAATGAAGAGTTTCTAAAACTTGCTAGAGAAAACTTTAGCAAACAACAAATGACCGTCGAAACGCGCTTAAATGAAAAAGAGAGAGCATTTAGCGAGATGGTCTCTCCGATTAAAGAGATACTTAAACAAACCGATGAACAACTCAAAAAACTAGAGGCCGATCGACAACAAACTCACGGCTCAATCAGTCAATATTTACAAAATATGACTGAAACCCAGCACCAGTTACACAGTGAAACACGAAATCTTGTTCAAGCCCTAAGACGGCCTGAAGTCCGTGGCCAATGGGGCGAACTAACCTTAAAGCGTCTTGCCGAATTAGCCGGGCTGGTAGAGCACTGTGACTTCTTTCAACAAGAAAACTTAAACACCCAAGAAGGTGCTATGCGACCTGATATGATCATTCGCATGCCAGACCAACGCGATATTGTTGTTGACGCTAAAACACCTCTTGACGCCTATCTATCGGCTACCGAACAAAGCAAAGATGGCGAACGAAAAGCACACCTTATCCGACACGCAAAGCAAGTAAGGGATCGAGTCAAAGAGCTATCGAAAAAGGCTTATTGGTCACAGTTTAAAAACACACCCGACTTCGTTGTTCTGTTTATACCCGGCGACCAATTTCTTAGTGCCGCCTTAGAGCAAGACCACTCACTACTTGAAGATGCACTCGCTCAACACGTTATCTTAGCAACGCCCACCAGCTTGGTCGCCTTACTAAGAGCAATAGCATTTGGTTGGCGCCAACAAGCCAGTAGCGAAAACGCCGAAGCGATTCGAAAACTCGGTGAAGAAATGTACTCCAGACTAACAACCTTTGTAGAGCACATCAGTAAAATTGGTAGCTCCTTAGAGAAAAGCGTAGATCATTACAACAAAGCGGTGGGCTCTTTAGAGCGGCAAGTCTTCCCGAATGCACGTAAATTTAAAGACCTTGGTATAGAAACACGCAAAACCATGTCTGAAATAGAACCCATTGAAAAAGCAACCCGAAAACCAACACCTATCAGCAATATAAAAGATGACTAAACCTATAATAATCAACCCGATAAACCTTCAGCCTCAGGCGCTCAAAGATCACGTTTACTTAGTAACTGGCTCAACCGGAGGCTTAGGGCGAGAAACTGCCCTTGCACTTGCCAAACTCGGTGCAACAGTGGTTTTAACCGGCAGAAATGAAAAGAAATTAGAAGCCTTGTATGATGAAATAGAACAGGCCGGCAACCCAACGCCTGCTATTGTTCCCTTTGATTTAAGCCAAGTAGACGAAGAGCTTTACCAGCAATTAATAAAATCTATTTATAATGAATTCAAAAGGTTAGATGGTATAGTTCATGCAGCTTGTGATATGGGAATCATTGGCCCCATTGGCAGCCAAGAAGGCTCGATCTGGCAGAAAGTTCTACAGGTTAATTTAAACTCAGCCGTGTTACTAAGCAAAGTTTGCTTGCCACTTTTACATCAGGCTAAACAACCATCTATCACTTTTATTTCTGATTCCTCTGCTCGCCAAGGAAAAGCCTACTGGGGCGCATACGGTGTTTCCAAGGTGGCACTTGAATCTTTCTGCACCATGTTAGCAGATGAGCTAGAAGCGACCACTGTGGTCAGTAATGTCTTCATTCCAGGCCCCAGTATGTTACCGATTAGAAAGAAGACACATCCAGCTGAAGACGAAAAAAACCTAAGCTCGCCCACTGAATTAGCCAATAACTTGATTAACGTTATTCTTAGCGAGAAGTCTGGGCAATGCTTTTCACATCAAGCCGACTGAGTCACAACCGACTTTAAGATTGAAACAAACTCTGCTACTTCTTGTTGAGTGTTTTGTTGCCCCAAACTTACACGAATAGCACTTAGGGCTCGCTTATCGGGCACGCCCATCGCCGTTAATACGGCGCTTGGGCTTTTACTATTGCTTGAACAGGCTGAACCACTTGAGATTGCCACGCCTTTTTGGTCAAGCTGCATCAAAAGCATTTCCCCATCAACCGATTCAATAAGCAATTGACTTGTATTGGGTAGACGGTCAACATCTGAAGCAACTACCCTCACCCCTTCAATGCCTTTAACCCCTGCTTCTAATGCTTGCTGAAGAGCTAACAAGTGCCTAGAGCGATTATCCAACGTTTGTTGGGCTAACTCAGCTGCTCGCCCAAAACCAATAATAGCCGCAGCATTTTCAGTACCGGGCCTTATATTCATTTCTTGCCCACCACCATAAAGCATAGGCATTAACGACGTTTTTTTATCGTGAATAACCGCGCCAACACCTTTTGGGCCATAAATTTTATGACCTGATATAGACATTAAATTGACACCCAATGCATTAAAATCAACGGGTATTTTACCAACTGATTGAACCGCATCCGTATGAACAATAGCGCCCTTTTCTTTAGCCAACGCAGCTAATGGCGCTATATTTTGAAGCACACCAGTTTCATTATTAGCCTGCATAATACTCACTAGGCCAGTGTCCTCGCTAAGGCCACGTTTTAGTGTATCTATTGAGATCAGACCATTATCATCAACTGCTAATTGATCAAAAAAGAAACCTTTTTTTGACAACTGGCGTATTGGCTCAACCACAGAAGGGTGCTCTGTAGCGCCTAGTAAAAGGTGTTGTTTGTTCGAACAAACAGCCGCTGAGATACAAAGATTATTTGCCTCGGTTCCACCACTGGTAAAAATAACTTGCTCAGCACTCACATTAACAAGGTTAGCCACTTGTTGCCTTGCTTGTTCAATCGCTGTTTTAACCACCCGCCCGTGTCGATGCAAACTGGAAGGGTTACCATAAAAGGTCGTTAAGAATGGCTCCATCGCTTCAAAAACAAGAGGATCTATCGGCGATGTCGCATTATTATCAAAATAAATCATCAGTGTTCTAAATTCTAGCCTTCTTTAGCTCGCGCTTCTGGACAAGTAGAACCTGTTCCATCATCAACTGGTTCACTGTTAATTTCTTCGACCGACCGATCATCCATTCCACCACCCAATGATTTTATTTCATGGCACATGCGTTCCATTTCTTTATCCATTGTGTGGATATGCTCCAACATACTATTAATAGCTACCGCTACTGGGTCAGGTAGTTCTTGAGAGGCGCCGTATGCGTCAAAACCAATTTTTTTAGCCATCTCTTCTTGCTCAGGACTTGGTTTAACAGAATCAGTGGTTGCAACACGACCGGGTATACCGACGATTGTGGTGTCAGCAGACACCGATCTAACAACAACCGCATTAGAGCCAATCCTGGCATTATCACCTATCTCTATCGGCCCCAGCACTTTAGCACCAGCACCTACGACCACACCATTACCTAGCGTAGGGTGTCGCTTACCCTTTTTCCAACTCGTACCACCTAAGGTCACCCCATGATAGAGCGTACAATCATCACCAATAACAGCTGTTTCGCCAACCACGACGCCCATTCCGTGGTCAATAAAAAAACGCTTGCCTATCACCGCACCAGGGTGTATTTCTATACCGGTTAACCAGCGTGAAAAATAAGCGATAAAACGAGAAATAAATTTTAAATTCACTCCCCACAGCCAATGATTTAAGCGATGAAGCAGGAGCGCATGAAACCCGGGGTAGGTCATGATCACTTCAATTTTGCTACGTGCCGCAGGGTCCCTGTCAAAAACTATATTAATATCTTCTTTTAATTGGTTAAACATAATGCTTTTTTATTTAATAGTGACTCTATTCTAACGTGCGTGATTTTATTAACACATTTTTTTACAACGTTAGGCTTTTTTGATTCCATCTATCTTATTATTGATCGCCGTTAACACGCCACGTAGGATATTCACCTCTGTTCGATTAAGTTCAGAACGGTAAAAAATACGCCTAATGCGTTGTTGCAGCCTTTTAGTTTTATAGAGCTGTAGAAAATCTGTTTTCTCAAGCGTCTTTAAAAGGTGCTCAAAAAAACCTTCAAACTCTTGGCTGGTTGCAGGCCTATCTTCAACATCAGGTGATTCAATTACCTGTTCACCTATCACTGCTGAATACACCTCATAACATAACACTTGCACAGCAGATGCAACGTTTAATGAACTAAAATTTGGATTAGTTGGAATATGTAATAAGTGCTGACACAATTCCAACTCTTCATTCGTGAGCCCGGAGTTTTCTCGGCCAAACACCAACGCAACTTTTGCATTCTTTGCCGATGCAATGGCCAATTCACTGCCTTTTTTAGGGCCAACCTCTGACCAACCCAAATGCCTAATTCTAGCGCTAGCCCCCAAGACTAACTCACACGGCTCCAAGGCTTCTTTTAAACTATTATAAACATTTGCTGTTGCCAAAATATCATCGGCACCAGACGCACGTGAGGTGGCCTCGGAACTCGGAAATATTTTAGGGTTAACTAAGGCTAAATCACTAAGCCCCATATTTTTCATGGCCCGCGCTGTTGCGCCTATATTCCCAGGATGTGAAGTTTGTACCAACACAATCCTTATATTTGACAATATTTCGTTATTTTCATCGACTTTCAAAAGACATCCTCCGGCTGTATCTGTTATCCTTGCGCCACATAAATAGTTAGGCATCATCATGCACCCAATGTTAAATATTGCCATTAGGGCAGCAAGGCAAGCAGGCGATATTATAATACGTTCAGCTGACTCAATTGACACACTTAAGATAACTATTAAAAATCAAAATGATTACGCCACAGAAATTGACCGGCGTGCTGAAGAAGAAATTATTAATATCTTATTAAGTGCTTATCCCGATCACGGTGTTTTAGCCGAAGAATCAGGCTATCTAAATCAAGACGCTGAATATATTTGGATTATAGACCCTCTTGATGGAACCACGAATTTTATACACGGTTTTCCGCATTATGCGGTATCTATTGCTTTAAAAAGAGGCGATACCGTAGAGCAAGCCGTAATTTACGACCCTGTTCGTCAAGACCTATTTACTGCAACACGTGGTAAAGGGGCAATGCTGAACAACAGACGTCTTCGTGTTGGCCGACAACGAAAAATCGAAGGTTCATTTCTAGGCACTGGCTTCCCTTTTAAGAACGATAAAGATATTGAACCTTACCTCGATATCTTTCGTGATATTTTCTCTTCCACCTCTGGTGTTAGACGTGCAGGAGCTGCTTCTTTAGATTTAGCTTATGTAGCTGCTGGAAAACTAGATGGTTTTTTTGAAATCGGTCTAAAACCTTGGGATTTTGCTGCTGGCGTCTTACTCATTCAAGAGGCTGGTGGTGTTGTTAGTGATTTTTCTAATAATCACGATTTCCACAAAACAGGTAACATTGTTTGTGGCAACCCTAAAATGCATCAGGCCTTATTAAACAAAATTACACCGCATGCAGAAAAAGTAATTAACAGTTAAACAACACACAAAACTTGATCAATAAAAAAGCCGCTATAAAAGCGGCTTTTTTATTACCAATTATCAGCTCATCAAGGAATTTTATCTAACTCATCTTGATCAACCTTAACAACCATCAGGTCTTCTTTCGTCACTCCCAAGGCAAGCGTTATGGGGCTAGCAACATAAATAGAAGAATAGGTACCAATTAACACGCCAACAATCAGCGCAAGTGCAAAGTCATGAATAATTTCACCACCTAAAACAAACAATGCCATTAACACTAACAAAGTTGTTAGCGAGGTCATCACGGTTCGAGTAAACGTCTGGTTTAACGAGATATTAACAACATCAACCGGTGAGCCTTTTCGCAATGTTCTAAAGTTTTCTCTTACACGATCAAACACAACAATAGTATCGTTCAATGAATAACCAATAATCGCTAAAATAGCCGCCAGTACTGTTAAATCAAATTCAAACTGAAAAACAGAAAAGAAACCAAGGGTAATAATAACGTCGTGCGCCAGTGCCGCCACAGAGCCTAAGCCAAAGCGATATTCAAAGCGAATAGCGACATAAATCAGGATACAGATTAAGGCATATAATAGTGCCAAACCGCCATCTTCTTGTAACTCTTCACCAACTTGTGGGCCAACAAATTCTGCCCGTCTTAACTCACCTTGTTGTGAGAAATTCTCATTCACCGCAGCCAACACCTTATTACTTAACGCTGCAGTATTTAACGCATCATTTGGTAATAAGCGGATAAGCACTTCTTTTGATGAACCAAAATGTTGTACCACAGCGCCACTAAAATTAGCCTCTGTTAACAAATTCCTTAAACTTTCCAGCTCAACTGCTTCGGGAAAGCTAAGCTCTACCAACGTTCCACCAGTAAAATCAATCCCTTTTTTTAACCCCATGGTCGCTAAAGAAGCGATAGAAACAATAATTAATAGAGTAGAAAAAATAAGCGCTATTTTACGTTTACTTAGAAAATCAATCTTGATTGTATGTTGATTACTCATAATTTAAATCTTCAGTTTTTCTATTTGACGACTACCAAAAGTCACATTAACTAATGCACGCGTACCAATAATAGCGGTGAACATAGAGGTTAAAATACCGATACTTAAGGTAATAGCGAAACCTTTAATAGGCCCTGTACCAAAACCGAAAAGGATAATCGCGGCAATCAATGTCGTGATATTTGCATCCGCAATGGTAGAAAAGGCTTTATCGTAGCCCGCCGCAATACTGGCTTGAGGTGAGTTTCCATTTTTAATCTCCTCTTTAATGCGCTCAAAAATTAGCACATTAGCATCTACCGCCATCCCCACTGTTAGCACAATGCCGGCAATTCCAGGCAGCGTTAACGTGGCTTGCAAGAGTGACAATACAGCAACGATAAAAACCAGATTAAAGGCCAAGGCTACATCGGCAAAAAGGCCGAATGTCTTGTAATAAATAGCCATAAAAATTAAGACTAAAACAAAACCAATCATCACAGAATTGAAGCCTTTATCAATATTATCTTGCCCTAGGCTTGGCCCAACCGTGCGCTCTTCAACAATATCAATCGGCGCAGCCAAGGCACCTGCTCTTAATAATAAAGCTAGATCACGTGCTTCAGCTGAATTATCTAAGCCTGTTGTTTGAAAACGGTTACTAAAGTGCCCACGAATGGTCGCCACATTAATCACTTCCTCGACGACTGTTTTGTAGCGTACCGGCTCGCCGTTAACCATTTTAATATCGGTTCTATTTTCAATAAATACAACCGCCATTGGTTTACCAATATTTTCTCGTGTGGTTTTGCTCATTTTTTTACCACCCGGACCATCTAATGACACAGAAACCATCGCGGAGCCTGTATCACCTTCTATCCCTGATGAAGCATCTACAATCTCATTACCGGTCACAATAACCTGTTTTTTCAACAGGATTTGGCCACCATCTCGACGGTTATATAACTTAGAACCAATCGGCACTCTTCCAGCTAATGCAGATGACACTGAATTTTGCGTATCAACCAGATGATACTCAAGTGTTGCGGTTGCACCTAAAATCTCTTTTGCACGAGCCGTGTCCTGGACACCAGGTAATTCAACAACAATACGGCTTTCACCCTGTCTTTGAATAACAGGCTCTGCAACACCTAACTCATTAACACGATTTTTTAACGTAATGATATTTTGCTGAACAGCATAGTTTCTTACGTCCATTAACTCATCATCTGACATCGTTGCCGTTAAGGTGGGCGTTGAGGACTCGCTAACTTCAGGCTTAAAGTCCCAAGTACGGAACTGAGACTCCAATTTGCTGATCGCCTCGTCATGAATCTGTTGGTTTCTAAATTTAATACCAACATTGTGGCCATTGACCATAACGCTTAGATAACGCAATTTATTTTCGCGCAAATATTGGCGAAAATCAGCCGCACCACGGTCTACTGCTTGCTTCTCAGCAGCTTGCATATCCACTTCCAGTAAGAAATGCACACCACCTCTTAAATCCAAGCCTAAATACATAGGCGCTGCATTTAACGAACGCAACCATTGAGGGGTTGTTGGCGCCAAATTAAGAGCCACAACATAGTTATTCCCTAAGACCGACTTAATAATATCAACCGCCTTAAGTTGATCATTCGAATGCTTGAAGCGCAACAAAATTTGGCTGTCATTCAACTCACCTTTTAATAAGGCAACACCATTTTGTGCTAGCTGATCTTTTACATCAGCTAAAACAGAACTGTTGATGACCGCACCACGCAAAGGCGAAATTTGTACAGAAGGGTCTTCACCGTAAAGATTTGGTAGTGCGTAAATAATAGCAACAACTAACGCCATTATTATCATTAAGTTCTTCCAAGCAGGAAAATGATTCGTCATAACAATAACTCGTTTGGCAGTTTATTTTTTTGCTTTTCCAGCAGATGCGTATGTGCCTTTAGGCATTACCGTTGAAATTGAAGTCTTCATCACTTGAACCGATGTATTAGGCGCAATTTCAAGTGTAATAAAATGATCATCCACTTCTGTAATTTTACCCAGCAAACCACCATTGGTTACAATTTCGTCGCCTTTCTTAGCGCCTGCAACAAGTTGCTTGTGTTCTTTATTACGCTTTTGTTGAGGACGAATTAAAAGAAAGTAAAAAATAACAATTAACGCAATTGGAAAAAGTAATCCTTCGAACCCTGGTGCTGCTGCTTCTTGAGTTGCGGCTGCGGTATCTGCTGCGATGGCGTTTGAAACTAAAAAATCTAACATATTTTTTCCTTATTAATGAATTAACTCAATCACGCATTATGCCACAGCATCTCGTGTTTTGCCTTGCTGCTCATAAAAATCATCCACAAATTCTAACAAGCGCTCTTGCTCAATAGCCTGACGTAAGACACGCATCAAGTCTTGATAATAATGAAGGTTATGAATCGTATTTAAACGCGAGCCTAAAATCTCTTTACACTTATCTAAATGTCGCAAGTAGGAACGCGAATAATTCTTACAGGTATAACACTCACATGCCTCATCAACTGGCTTGGTATCAAATTGATACTTTTCATTTCTTATTTTCACTAAGCCTTTACGGGTAAACAAATAACCATTACGTGCATTCCGTGTTGGCATAACACAATCAAACATATCAATGCCTTTTAACACCGCTTCAACAATATCTTCGGGTTTGCCCACGCCCATCAAATAGCGCGGTTTATTACTGGGCATAGCAGGCACAATATGTTCCAAAACTCGCTCACGGTCGTCTTTAGGCTCACCAACAGACAAACCGCCAATCGCAAAGCCATCAAAATCAATTTGCTTCAGCGCTTCTAATGACCTGTCACGTAAATTTTCATACATACCTCCTTGAACAATACCAAATAAGGCCGAAGGGTTATCGCCATGAGCATCTTTACTTCGCTTGGCCCAGCGTAGCGATAACTCCATAGATATACGCGCTTCTTCTTCAGTGGCTGGGTACGGTGTACATTCGTCAAAAATCATTACAATATCCGAGCCTAATTGCCGTTGCACTTGCATTGACTCTTCAGGCCCCATAAATACTTTTCTGCCATCCACCGGGGAACGAAAATGAACACCCTTCTCTGTAATTTTACGCATTTCATCCAAGCTAAATACCTGAAAGCCACCGGAGTCAGTCAAAATAGGCTTTTGCCAGTTCATGAAGTCATGCAAGTCACCATGCGCTTCAATAACCTCCACACCCGGACGCAACATTAAGTGAAACGTATTACCGAGCACTATTTCAGCACCGGTGTCTAATAACTCCTCTGGTGCCATTGCTTTAACCGTACCGTACGTGCCTACGGGCATAAAAGCGGGGGTTTCAATAGTACCGCGGTCAAACGTTAAACGTGCACGGCGGGCCTTAGCATCGGTATTTAATAAATTAAATTTCATATTATTCAGTTGTATCTGACATTTTTGTTAAAAACATAGCATCACCATAGCTAAAAAACCGATACCGTTGGGCTATTGCATGTTGATACGCCAATTTCATTCGCTGATAACCAGAAAATGCACTCACTAACATTAATAAAGTAGATTCAGGCAAATGAAAATTCGTTACCATCGCATCCACCACATTAAAGTGGTAACCCGGCGTAATAAATAAATCTGTATCGCCTGTAAAAGGCTTAATAGCCCCCTCTTTTGCTGCAGACTCTAATGAACGCATCGCCGTTGTACCCACAGCAATAACACGCCCACCATTTTTTTTAGTCGCTTCAATTTGTTGAACCGTTTGTTCATCTACCGTTAGCCATTCTTTATGCATAATATGGTCAGCAAGGTTTTCTTCTCTAACCGGCTGAAAAGTACCACTACCAACGTGCAAGGTGACATAAGCAAAGTTCACCCCAAGTGATTTTATGTCGTCAAGCAGGCGCTCATCAAAGTGCAGCCCTGCTGTTGGCGCAGCAACTGCCCCAGGTTTACGACCAAACACCGTTTGATAGCGTTCAATATCCAGCGTTTCATCGTCCCTATCAATATAAGGTGGTAATGGCATATGCCCGATGGCCTTCAACACAGTATCAATCGAGTCATCAAACGTAAGTTGAAACAAATCGCCTTCACGACCATCAACCAAACACTTATAACCATCATTTAAAATAATGTGGGTACCGGCTTTGGGTGATTTACTGCAACGAACATGTGCCAACGCCGTCTTATCCCCCATAACACGCTCAATAAGGATCTCTAACTTACCGCCTGTTTCTTTATGGCCGAACAGGCGCGCAGCAATAACGCGGGTATTATTAAAAACTAGCAGATCCCCTTCTCTCAATAACGTCGGCAAATCAGCAAAAACCTTGTCGGAAAAGTCATTCTCACCCACCACCAGCAAACGGCTATCAACCCGCTTCTCTAATGGGTAGCGAGCAATCAATTCATTAGGCAAGTCGTAATTAAAGTCACTTTTTTTCATGGCGACGGATCTTAACAGGAACGACCCTCATCAGCGAGCGCAAAACAGGCTATTAAATTAAAATTTTAATAGAGTTTGAATTTGAAACTGTCTATAATGCCCACACTTATTTGCCGGGGTGGCGGAACTGGTAGACGCGCCGGATTCAAAATCCGGTTTCTTCGGAAGTGCCGGTTCGATTCCGGCCCTCGGTACCAAAGTTAAGTTCTAAGAAGTCCCAGAACGTACTCAAACCCCTTTATTCAAGGGGTTTTTTATTGCCTTCAATTCCTATACAATCCTAGGGCGTTTTAAGAAATGCCCCCATATTTGGGGGCATTATTGGGGGCATTTTTAAGCTAGGAATCAAAATGCCCCCACCTTTTTTCACGAAAAAACAGGAAATGCCCCCACATGGCTCTAGATGCGTTGACAGTAAAGGGATCCAAGCCTAAAGAAAAACCTTATAGGCTTTATGATCGCAATGGCTTGTACTTAGAAATCACTCCCAAAGGTGGCAAGTTATGGCGTTTGAAGTACCGTTATGCTGGCAAAGAGAAGCGGCTTTCGTTTGGAGCCTTTCCAGATGTTTCACTCAAACAAGCACGAATACTGAAAGACGAAGCAAAGAAACATTTGGCGAATGACATCGACCCGGGCGAACTTAAAAAGCAATTAAAACAAAGCAAGTTAGCTGAAGCACAAAACAACTTTGAAGCAGTTGCGCGTGAATGGATTCACAAGAACAGAAACAAATGGTCTAAGAGCAACACCACCCATGTGATAAGCCGTTTTGAGCGTGATGTTTTCCCACTGATTGGAAAATATGGCATTGCCAACGTTACCGCCCCGCAATTATTGAACCTTGTACAGCGAATAGAAAAAAGAGGTGCTTTATACACGGCCCATAAAGTCTTACAAAATTGCGGTCAGGTATTTAGGTTTGCCATTGCAACCGCTCGCACCAATACAGACCCAACAACAGCATTAAGAGGTGCATTGCCACCTGTGCAGCCAATACACCACGCGAGTATTACAGACCCAAAAGAAATAGGCGCCCTACTACGTGCCATTAATGGGTATGACGGTACATATACAACACAGTGCGCTTTAAAGTTTGCCCCGCTAGTATTCGTTAGGCCAACTGAACTAAGACATGCAGAATGGCAAGAAATAGACATAGAAAAAGCCGAATGGCGAATACCAGCCAGCAAAATGAAAATGAAAGCCGTACATATCGTGCCATTATCAAAACAAGCCTTAGCACTACTGGAAGAAATACAGCCTATTACTGGGAGCGGTAAATACATTTTCCCCGGCGCACGATCTGCAAGCCGTCCCATGTCAGAAAATACCATTAACGCAGGTCTAAGGCGTTTAGGTTATGCAAAAGAAAAAATGACAGGTCACGGCTTTAGAAGCATGGCCTCTACTCTGCTAAACGAGCAAGGCTGGAACTGGGATGCAATAGAAAGGCAACTGGCCCATGCAGAACGTAACAGCATAAGAGCCGCTTATAACTACGCTGAACACATGCCAGAAAGAATACGAATGATGCAACATTGGGCAGATTATTTAGATGGGTTAGCCAAAGGTGCTGATGTTTTTTCAATTAATAGATCGTTTAAATGAAAACACCAGATAGCGACAGCTTTTTAGACCTCTTAAGTCTATTAAGTGGGCACCAGAATATTTTATATAATCACGAGGAAATATCAGTTGAATTTGAATCGCTAAAACAGCTTTTAATTAAAAAAGGTCGTTTAAATCAAGAATTGTTATGTGAACTAGAAAACAACAATGTTTACCAATGGCTATATAAACAAGACTCGACTCTTGAGATGAGCAGGGATGGCACAGTACATGGCTTTGTAAATGCGTCCAAAGAAGCCATTGGTACACCAAGCCTCAACAGATGGAGTGAAGAATGGGCTGATAAAATGAGCAGATGGATCTTAGAATATGCAATAGGTTCAGTAGACAAATACAACCATGAAACCAACCCAGAAGCCCTTAGGCAAGAATGCTTTGATGGATTAGTTGTTAAAATAGCTTTTCAAGAAATAGACCCTTGGCTTACACATTTCTTATGGTCCTTCCTTCCATTACTGTTTCCACATAAAAGCATTCAAGAGCTTATATCAGTAGATAAAATCAAAGATGAACGTCATGAAAAAACCCTAAACTCAATTGATACAGTGCTGGCGAATCTTGGTGACGATGAGTACACAGGAAAGATGTTAAATAGTAAGGGTAATCAAGAAATTACAACCGACTGTATAAAAAACTTATTATTAATGAAGGAGTCAATTCTTATTAAGCAAGCCCTTAATCATTCGGTATCCCCTAAATATTACGGTAAGGCCAATAGCTCTGCCGAAGTTCGTTTGTTTTTGAGTAAGATATGGAATTGGCTAAACGATGCTGGCTTAGGATCAAAGCCAAAGGTCCTTAATAATTTGTTGGCTATGCCAATTATTCAGTCAGAAAATAAATTAATATCTTCTAGAGCAGTTGAAACACTTATTCGAAAATTAAAAGCCGGAGCAAGCGAGAGAGATCGAGGAGTCCCTGTTCGTCGAAACTGGGCAGACGGGCCATTTGGTTTTGCCGTCGACAGTGAATTTCAATTAAGAATGATGGATACATCTCTATACCGTAGTTAAGTGCCTCTCATCACCTTTTTGCCTTCGGTGATTACCAAATAACGTTTTTATAACATGCCCCCTCGCACATCATAAAACGAGGTCGGATATGTCAAAAGCAATACTAAGATTAAACGCTACTCTTGCAAAAACGGGATTAAGCAGAAGCGTTCTATATTCTAAAATATCAAAGGGGGAATTCCCCAAGCAAATCAGCTTATCTGAAAGGTCGATAGGTTTTCTTGAAGAAGAAGTCGATAAATGGATTGACGAACGTGTACGGGCTTCACGCCCCAGCGAGGCTTAATAATGAAGCCTCCAAAAATAAAGCCCTTGGCGCGCCAACACCAAGAGCTTAAAACAACAAACTGCAAAGCGTATTTTAACACACCTATTCGCCCCGGTTCGTACCGTTGGCGAAAACAAAAAGGCTTATTAACCATTAGTGACCATGTATTTATTTACAGGTCTAAAAGGTCGCCTCGTGGTTGTTATCAAACCCCTTTAGCAGAAGATTTAATTTAACGGTTTTACCGGGCCAAAGAGCACCTTTTTAGTATTGATAGTCGCGTAAGCAATCATAAAACTGGGCGTGGGTTTCCCTGCCCCTCTAAAAAGTGGTGTACCACGTGTACTCGTGTACCACCCCCTCTTGAGTCCTCATAAACATTGGGCAAAACCGCCACACCTATTTGGTACACCTCAAAACGGATATGTAAAAGGTGTACCACACCAATTAAGGAACAAATATGCAAAATTCAATAGACTTTAAATACACAGCAAGCGAGGCGCTAAAGGGCATTGAGCGAGTTCTTGCTTACTATTTACCCGGCGGAAAAATTAAAGGTAACGAGTATTCGCCACTCAACCCAACACGAAGCGATAAAAAAGCAGGTTCGTTTGTTATTAATACAGAAACTGGGCTTTGGTGTGACTTTGCAACCGATGACAGAGGTGGCGATATTGTTAGTTTAATTGCCTATATTAAGAGCATATCTCAAGGGGACGCTGCAAAGGAATTAAACGACTTTTTAGGCCTTGAAGCCTTACCCACAACACAGCCAAACCAACCACCTACAAAAACACCTGAAACAAAGCCTAAGAACGACTGGGACGCAATACTTCCTATTCCTGATGATGTACTGAACAGTTGCCCAAAACAGCATTATAAAAACGGCTCCCCTTCTTATACATGGGATTATAAGAATGCTAATAAAAAGCTATTAATGAAAATTATGCGCTTTGATACAAGCAAAGAAGGCTCAACAGTTAAAACCTATTTACCGCTAATTTACATAAATGATTTATCAACTGGGCGTAAACAATGGCAATGGAAACAAATACCAGAAAACCGCCCACTTTATGGCCTTGATGAATTAGCACAAAACCCCAGTAAGCACATTTTATTGGCAGAAGGAGAGAAAGCCGCTGATGCAGCTAAAGAGCTTTTTCCCTTTCACGTTTGTATGGCGTGGCCTATGGGTTCAAATGGTATTGGTAAAGTAGATTTTAGACCATTAACGGGGCGAACCGTTCTACTTTGGCCTGATAATGACGAACCCGGTATTAAGGCCATGCAAGAGGTTGCAAAAAAGCTAAAGCTAATTGATGTTGGCAAGGTAAGAATCTTAGATATAAGCATTTTTAAATTTAAGCCTTTGGGAACCAAGAACAAGCCAACCCTTGAACCCGGTGGTGATTGGCCTTATAAAGCCGACGCTTATGATGCTCTTAAAAGTGGATGGACAGCCGCCCATATAAAACTTGCTGAAAAAGAAAGGCGAGGCTTGTACATAAAGCCAAAGAAAAAGAAGCCAAAGCAATCAAGCAATTTTACGGTTAACGATAAAGGCGTTTATTATCGCCCCGCTTCTTCTGATGATGCAGACCCATTACCCCCTTTGCGACTATGCGACCGCTTAGACATTATCGCTAGAACCAGAAACAAACACAGCACAGCATGGGGTGTTTTAGTGGCTTTCAAAGACCTAGATGGCAAACTGGTAGAACACAATATACCAGCAAAGTTATTTGCAACAGAAGGCGGTGCAGAAGTTGTAAGGGGCTTGCTGGATTTAGGATTAAACACCGTACCGGGGGCAACGCAAAGACGGCGGTTAATTGAATACTTGCAAACAGTTATTACGGATAAACGCATTACATTAGTCAATAAACTAGGCTGGTTTGACAATGCGTTTTTATTACCAGGTGAAGTGATTGGCGAACCTAAAGAACCGCTTTATTTTCTTGATACAGGTGGCGCCTCCAAGATTGAGCAAAAAGGAACATTAGATCAATGGCAGGAGCATATAAGCCAATACTGTATAGATAACCATCGTTTAATTTTTGCAGCCTGTACCGCCTTTGCTGCACCCTTGCTTGAGCTAACGGGAAGTGAAACAGCGGGGTTTCATTTTTACGGCCCCAGCTCACAAGGCAAGACCACTCTTTTAAGATTGGCCTCTTCTATCTATGGCTCCCCTGATTATGTGAAAACGTGGCGTTCGACTGATAACGCTCTAGAGGCAACCGCCGCAAGTCATTCAGATTGTTTATTAGTATTGGATGAAATAAGCCAGTGTGATGCACGAATAATTGGCGAAAGTATTTATATGCTGGGCAATGGTAAAGGCAAGGCTAGAGCCAACGATCGAGGCGGTTCGAACAACAATACAGCCGAATGGCGGCTTCTCTTCTTATCAACCGGGGAAAAAACACTTAGTGAACACATGACAGAAGCGAATAAGACCATTAAGGCAGGAATGGATATGCGACTACTTGCTATTCCTTCCGATGCTGGAAACGAACAAGGCATTTTTAATAACCTTCATCATTTTAGCGGTGGAGCTGCATTGTCTAGCCATATAGCAGATAAAACGGCGGCTTATTATGGCGTACCTTTTAAAACGTTTATTTCAAAGTTGCTTACCGGGGATTTAAGAAAGAAATTACCGGGAAGGATTAAAGACGCGAAATTAAAGTTTGCCCACGATAACTTAACAACGCTAGCAAGCGGACAAGACAGCCGCGCCGCTGATAAATTCGCGCTTGTAGGTTTAGCAGGTGAACTTGCTAGCCACATGGGTATAACCGGATGGCCTAAAGGTGCTGCAAATGAAGCTGCTAAAGTATGTTTTGAAGCATGGCTAGAGCAAAGAGGTGGTGAAGGCAGCTTAGAAGGCAAGCAAATTATTCAACAAATCGCCCTATTCTTTGAACGTTATGGAGAGAGCCGCTTCACACGTTGGGACAGTGAAGAACCAAAAGTAGATGAACACGTACCGCGAACAGATAACCGTTGCGGGTTTAGAAAAACAGAGGTGACGTTAAAGCATGGCAGGGATGAATCAACAGAAACAACCTACTACGTTTTACCAGAATCATTTAGATCAGAAATATGTAAAGGGCTTAATTTTAAGGCCGTTATAAAACTTTTACGCGAAATGGGAGCAATAGAGTGTTCTACTGATAATAAGAGCTCTATACCGTACAGGCTGCCCGGCTATGGCAAGAAAAAACAACGGTGCTATAAGGTGACTCCCTCTAACCTGCACAGCGCCCATAAAGAAACGCAAACAGACACAGCCGCTTAACCATTGATACTTGGAAATCTTATCCCCCATTTGGGGGATATTCATTTAACTAAATAACTTAGTTTGTTTTATTAATTGTTGTGGATGACAGCTACCAAGAGCAACACACGCCCTTTTAGACAAAGGATTCAAGCTGATATTAAGAGTTGTTTAGCGTGGTACACCTTTTACGCATTCGTTTTTAGGTGTACCAAATAGGTGTGGCGGTTTTGCCCAGTGTTTATACGGGTTAAAGAGGTAGTGGTACACGAGTACACGTGGTACACCAATTTTTAGAGGAGAAAGGAAATCCCCCGCCCTTTTGTTAATTAATGACCGCGATTTTTATAAGCGATTAACGGTAAGTTAAGCCTTATTTAATCTTTATATAACTTGGCTTTCATAATTAATATTTCCTTTCCGAAAACCTGAAACAAAGCTAACTTGGCTAAAACTGGCAATAATCACTACACAACCAGCATAAAAGCCGCACTATAAGTGCACATGGGAAGGGGCGGGTAAATTCTTTCTAAGCCCAAAGATCAGCGACCGACGCCATAGTTATTATTTTGTGATGGCAGAATTAATGTAGGGGGGTAAGAAAAGGTACTGTATGGGCATTGAAGTATTGCGGACAAAGAGGCGCGGTTTATTTACAGATGTGAGGCATTTAGAGAGGGGGTTCCGTTATTAAAAACGGAAGCCCAGCCCTTTCAGTTAAATTGAGCAATCGACATAGAACATAATGCGCCTTAACCATTTAACACTTGGGGGCATTTTTGGGGGCATTTATAAAGCATGTAATTCATAAATGCTTGTAGATTGGTGCATGTAGGCTGTTTCGCGGTTCCGGCCCTCGTACCACTTAAGTTTTCAGCAATAGACTGAATCAGACCTCAAAGCCCATTACTAAACGGCTTTGAGGCTCTAAACCCTCTCTTTACTTTCCGCAATAAACCGCATTAAACGGCATCTTTTGTCTTTCATTTACGCCATTTTTACGCCACAATTTACGCCACAATTTACGCCACAATTTACGCCACAATTTACGCCACAATTTACACCAAGTTATTTTTAACGGGGGCGTTGGTGGCTAAACCGAGAAAAGTTCGTAATAAATGGCGAGTTGAATTCAGGCGTAGTAGTTGTACTGAATGAGCTTATTGATCTGCTTAATAAGCGCTGGTGGGTATTGTGCTAAATATTCATTTATTGGCATCTGAGTTTATTGCATCTATTGCGCTGCTAAAGCAACATAGAACAAGCCAAAACCCGTGAGGTGCTTATTAAGATTAATAAGCACCTCACGATCGTAACCAGTGTTACTTTTCGTTAAACACGTCAACCAGCTTGCTAACCTCAACATCGCTAACAATGCTGTGAGCTAACAATACAGCTTCAATGGCTGCTTTGTCTTCTTCAGTTGCTGAACCATAACGGTCATGTGAGGTAACAAAGCCTTCAAACTGCTCATTATCGTTATCCAGGCTAATTAACAAGTTTTTGTCTTCTGCTACATCCGCGAATGCTTCAAGAAATTCCTCGAATTGTGTATCAGAGTCGATATCAACTTTACAGGTGAACTCAAAACCCATTATAGCGAATTCGCCTACATATAATTTTTTGCGCAGACGTCTGCTGCGACCTATTTCTTTAGCCATGATATTTATTGCCTTTATTTAAGATACGAGATAAGAGTGTGTGATCCGTATTGCCCAAAATGCTTCGTTAGGAATCCTTCCAAGCTATTGGACAGAGCGCGCATATTAGCACAAACAAGAAGGCTAGAAGTGGTGTTAATGAGCATCCTTAATATTCGCACTGATAAAGGTTATAACTTACTTAAGAACACCTCGATAGCAACAAAAAAGCCATGCTTAAGTTAAACGCATGGCTTTTTTATGAGATCGTTTGTAATTAATTAAAATTAGCCACAAAGTACCCACGCTTCTTTCTCTGAGCTAAACATTTTTTCTTTCCAGTCATCACATAACGGAATGACTATTTCGGTGGTTACCCCTGATAAATAGTCTCGCGTATCAATATAATAATACTCAATCAACCCATCTATAGTACCGCCTTGGATTATAGGCATACCTAGCGCTTCTAACTCCGGCAAAAGAGCTTCAAACTCTTCCTTTGAGCACATTGAAGGAAAGAAATGATGCACGCCTTCACCCTGCTCTTTTAAAAAATCGTGATACACGCATTTATCTGACTCTGGGGTAATGAGCTCTAAAGCAAACTCACCCACACGGCCAACATGGTTATTATATTTATGATAAACCTGTTCACCAAAGTACGTCGTGTCGCTCATGGTGACACCCGATTCAATTTTAAATTCAATCCAATCTGTCATTGAGAATAATTTCGTTAAGCCTGCCTTGGCCACATCCCTATCTTTACAAACCACCCCAAGGTGTAACATATTGGCTGTTGGTAATAATTTTGGACCTAATAGCGTCAGGTCAATATCAAACACTTCATCAGGCGTCATGGATGCTTGCCAATTTTCTGTTTTTGGGCAAACCACTTCAAACATCACGTTGGACACCAATGAGCGCGTATCTAATAAATAAACATCTGCCACGTCGTAAATGGTGCCAGTTTGACGAATACTAATGTCTAGTTCATCGAGTGTTTTATTTAACGCGTCAACGTTAAAGGCCGTTGATTGAGTCAGGCTAACATGATGAACGCCTTCGCCAACTGTGTCTAACATATGTTGAAAGCTAGATGGCCCGTCGATAGGCTGTATTAACTCTATCGCTAAATCTTTATTTCGCCCCATAACTCGTATAAAGCGGTGCTCAACCAATTCACCTTCAAAGCGTGTATTTGTTAAATGGTTACCGTCATAACGAAAAACCTCCCAGTGACTAATACCAAAAAATCGTGCGTAATTGGTTACCACTTGGCGGTAGTCACGAACCACTATGGAGGTACTATGCCAGCCGTCTATAGGTATGCTTAATGCCATTTATTTCCCCTTAAAATTATTATTGTTATTAATCAAACGTAACATCTTCACCAAGGTCGGCAATTCGTGCGTATGTCGGTGGTGCAACCACCTCTAGGAACATCCCGCCTAATTGCTCACGTGTGTCTAAGTAATAAAGTTCTGCAACCCCTGCAATATTGCAATAATTTCCAACCTTTACCCCTTGGCGAGTATATTCTTTAACTAACTCTAAAGGGTTAGGGTGTGATAAATCACCCACATGTTGCATGCCGTCCCCGTGTTCTTTAACAAAGTCATCAAACACAGTTTTACCCGAAACCGGCTCGCATAATTCGACCAAGGTATCGCCCATCCGTGCAAAGGCTGATATCCAAACAAATTCAGCTGGCTCACCATAATATTCAGATGTTTCCATCATATCTGATGAAATTTCCATCACTCGCCATGTTTTTATACCCATTAACTTGGCATAGCTTTTTGCGGTTACTCTCCAGTCCTTTACTGCCATTGCCACATGGTTGATAGGCCCCATACTAATGTCTAAATCACTCATTCTTTGCTCCTATTGATTGCTATTTTGTTGTTCTTTTTGCTCGAGCATTTCTTTTATTTCTGGGCCCAAAACCTCATTAGCCACTTTCAAACCCAATACCATTGCAGGTGCTCCTAAATAAAACACGGTTTGGAATAAAACCTCAATAATTTGCTTAGGTTCCATCCCAGCATGCAACGCGACCTTCATATGGTCTTTTAACGGCCCTTCACGTCCTAATGCTAAATCAGTGCCCATTAAGATCAACGACCTTTCTTTTAACGTTAAACCTTCTCGCTCATATAAAGCTCCCCATGTTTTAGAAAAAACATAGCCCAGCTCATCACCAAACAGAGGGTTATCCAGCAAAGATTCAATATGCTCAGAGGATTCTTCTCCCAACACTTCACGCATCAACGATAGGCCTTGCTTAAAGTCCTCTCCTTCACGTGAAAAAGGAAAACCATCAGCATATTTATTGTCAATATCTGTCATTACTACCCCCTATTTATATTAAAAAACTTAAGTCGTATATTTCGCCATCACAATTAAGCAGTACTACTTTTTTGCTGGTCATTTTCCATTCACCGCCACGCTTAACTAATTTGTGCTCGCAATTAGCTGCCATTGTTTGCAATGGGTAAAACCGATCTTGCCGATTGGCACGGTACTCATGCAAGGTAAGGTATGAGTCAATAATGACGACTCCATCCACTGTTTTAACCCGTACGTTATTTACTGAGTGTTGCGTTCTTGAGCCAGGTATTTGTGCATGACAAGCTCCGCTTTGTAGCCGTTTAATGCGCTCATCAAGCATCTCCATATCATCATAAATAATGGATACATGTTTTGTTGGGTCAACATTTACATCACGGCTATAAGGTAACCAATATAATGCATCGGCAGTGAATAGCTTTCTCCACTCATTCACCTCGCCTTCGTCAAGTAAACATGCTTCAGCAAATAAAAAGTCTTCTGCTTCAGCTCGTGTCATTTGTTCTGAATTATTAGCACTCATGATTGGCTCCCTAACGTCATTAAACGTCTGTATTCAAAATAAGGTGCTCTTTGCTGTGTTTCTTGCGTATGCCCACCATAACGACGCCCGTGCTCATCGACCTCTTCAGATTTAATACCTCGATTAAATAAAATCCACGGTACCATCTCTGCCTTCATCCCCTGACCGGCTCTATCAAACATCGCATAGTCATCTGGTCCACCAAAGGCGGCAGGGCTATAAAAGAACTCATGCTCACGCACCCGTCGAGTATTAATCTCATCAGGCGCATCTTTTAGCATCGTGTGATACATACGCACTTCTGTTTTATCAACCCCCATAGGGCGAATAACTCGGAATTGATATTCAAGTAGGGCTAAGTTGGGAAAAATCACTAAATTAAAACGATGTCGTAACACATGCATGGCGCGCTCTTTGCCGTGTTTCTCGATCATTAAGTCTATATATTCAGCTGGCCAGCGTTTATAAACCGCTTCGTCGGGCAAACTGTACACTTCCAGTAAATTATTGCCATAACCACAATCCATACCTTTAGTGTCATAGCCTTGATAGTTAGGTGGCATGCCCATTTTTCTGATCATCACATCAAAGGCGGTTGAATGGGTAACCGGCGCATGATAGCCCTCAACACTGCCTTCTGTTTGGATTTTCCAGTTAGCATGATAGTGATGTTTGTTCACCCCGCTATTACCGACAATGATTTCGCCAACAGGGGAGAAATCCATGTACATGTCGATGTACTCTTTCACGCCTCTTAGTTTCTCGTCTAATGAAATATCAGGAACCGATAATAGCGACGCAAAAATAATACCCCGATAACTTTCAACTTTTTTAGCCGAAACTAAGCCTAAACTTTTATAGTCTAATTCACCTTCGTTATAACCACGCGGCATCGACACAGCTAATAACTCACCGTCCATACCATATTCCCAGCCATGATATTGGCAAACAAAACTAGGGGTATTACCTTTCTCTAAAGGACACACTGCTACCCCTCGATGAGTACAGCGGTTTATAACAACGTTTATTTCGTTATCTTGCCCGCGCGTTACAATAACTGGAACATCACCCATAAAGGTCGTTTTGTAATCACCCGGATTCGGGATTTCACTTTCGTGTGCGACATATATCCAGGAGCGATAAAAAATCCGTTCCATTTCATCGCTATACACCCCTTGATCGTTATATAAGCTAACATGTGTTCGATCTATTCGAGCCAAATCATCATAGTCACGTTCTACTGACATAATCCTATCTCCCCTAGTTTATTTATTCTAATTTTTATGATCGTGTTACTAGAAAAATAATATACATTAGAAAATACTAATTTACAATATGATTATATTGAATAGGAAAATTGTCTTACGCAGAATTTATAAGGTGTAGCAACAAGTTATGCAGAAAAAAATCTGCATAACTTGTTTTAGGTATTAGGCAGGAATGCTTGTTATTGCTGTATAAAAAAGCCCGACGCAACACGCAAAGCCCAAGCCAAAAGCACTGAAACGCAAGGTTGCCATATTGGTTAAATAGGCAATAAAGTAAACGCCGCGTATAACCACGAAAGAAATGCAGAGCATGGTAACCGTTTCATTTATCGCATTGGTGATAAAAACAGCCAATACAGCAGCTGAAAAAAGGCCTAATGCTTCCCAGCAATTGGCATGTAAATATTGTGAACGAGCCCCTGCACCCACTAGCGTTGCGGCTTGTACACGTGGGTTAACAAGGTCATATTTACCTGTTTGTGAAATTCGGTAATAACCACCAATTGATGAGGCCAAATAAGGCATAAAAGCAATACAAGTCAAACAAATCACAACGGTCAACATAAGAAATCTCCTCTCTCGATTATTTTTAAATTAGTACGTGTCGTACCCGAGTGAGTATAAACATTATTTTCTCGCTTAACACCCATCAACTGTGGCCGTTTAATCGGCATCAACTGATAAAACTTCTCCACTTATTAACAATTGCTCAATGTCTTAATTTCCAAGCAACTTACTATTAATCGAGCATTAGAAAAATCATGTTATTAAAGATACTATCTACTTTCGATTTTCATTTACGACATTCGTAAAAAAACGGTTGCTTTGTATACAGTTAATCCGACCTAACCAAGCGCCTATCTTCATTCCTAGCCAATATCTTCTTCACTGCTATTCTTTATCAAAACCATCAACAATAATCGCTCCCATAGAAGCAGGCATCGTAATAATAATTAGTCGCTTCAAAGCTATCACCGGATCTAGCATTACAGGGAACTTATTTAATGACAACAACACCAAAGCAACCACACAAGCGGCTATAAAATAGGCAATAAATATTCTGCTTATAAATATTGATGTTCTATATTTTATATCGCCTTGAAATACAATTTGATAGGCAAAAAAGCTTAAAAATACAATCGACAAAATAAAAACAAGAAACAGGTTTGCAAAAGGAAGAGTTTCCCCTAGTTTCCAGGCCTCTTCGGAAAACGAAATAGGCACTGCCAAAGCAAAGGACCCAATAACTACCTGACTGGCGTCTTCTTTATTAAAGTTAAGATTCATAGCTAATTACCTGGCGGTTTGTTGACTGTTATGCATTATCGGCTGGCGATTCACGCCTTAACACCACCTTTATTGTTATCATGAGGGATGCTTTTTTGCCTCGCTATTATGTCAGATCCTGATAAGGGTTGTAGGCCACCTCCCAGTAATAGCCTTCCGTATCTTGAAAATAACCGGAGTAACCGCCCCAGAAAACCTCCAGCGCGGGTTTAATCAGTCGAGCACCAGCAGAGACCGCTTGATCAAGCACAGCATCCACGTCTGACTTACTTGCAACATTGTGGGCCAGCGTTATGCCAGAGAAACCAACCTGATTCGAATCCGTTAACCCAATATCTTTAGCCAACTCTTCGCGCGGATAGAGCGCCAACCACGTTCCTTCCAAACTAAAAAACGATATATTGTCACCTTCAACATTATGCGTTGGCAAACCAAGGCCCTCACTATAAAAGCGAGTCGCTCTTTCTAAGTCATCTACACCAAGAGTAATAATGCTGATTTTCGGTTTCATAATTCCCTTCCTAACACTTTAATATAAGACGCACGCTTCATTTACCTATCGTCATTGTCACACTTACAAAAACACAATAGGTTTGCCAGCCACAACCGTGCTACACATTAAATCCATCTCCACCCAATTCTTCATACTTATAGCCAACACTGTATACAGATTTAATTAACTCTTGGTCTTTATAGTGATGAGAAATCTTTTTTCTCAGGTTTTTAATATGGCTATCTACGGTCCGATCAGTCACTACACGGTTATCTTCATACAGTTTATGCATTAACTGCGATCGCGAAAATATTCGCCCCGGTTGTTTTACCAATGTGCTCAGTAAACGAAATTCAACTGGGGTTAAATCCAACGCCTGCCCTGCTACTGTTGCTAATATTCGCTGTTCATCCAAGGTTACCAATTGATTCTCAACGATTGATATCTGTTGCCGGTAAGACAACGTACGAAACAAAGCCTTAATTCTTGCCATCACTTCACGAGGGCTAAAAGGCTTGCAGATGTAATCATTAGCACCTATTTCTAAGCCCAAAACTTTATCAATTTCTTCTACCCGTGCAGTAATCATAATGATCGGGATGCCAGAAAAATGTCGTATTTCCTGGCAAAGAGTAATGCCATCTTTACCTGGCAGCATTAGGTCTAATAAGATAAGGTCCGGCTGCTCTTGCTGCACCCAGTCAATAACAGCGTCTCCATGGTTAATCCAATGAGTGCTATAGCCCTCCTTATGGAGATAGTCTTGCAGTAATTGCGCTATCTTAGCTTCATCTTCAACAATTAGAATGGTACGTTCTGGTTCGGCAGTATTCATAGCGTGATTATCCTGATGAAATGGGTAGCTCCAAGGTGATTTTCAGCCCACCCAGTGATGAAGGCTCGGCTGTCAATTCTCCCTCGTGCGCTTCTGCAATACTCTGTGCGATAGATAAACCTAGCCCAGAACCACCAGAATCTCGGTTACGAGAATTATCTACTCGAAACAACCGTTCAAATAAACGTGGTATCAATTCTGGCGAAATACCGGGTTCGCTATCTTCAAAACAGATCGTTAACGAAGCTTCCTTTTTACATTGTATCTTTACGCGACCTCCTTCATGGGTATAACGAAGGCTGTTTTCTAATAAATTTGTGAACAGCTGAGTAAGTCGCTGAGGATCAGCCAATACCATGGGGCAGGGTTCATCGCATGCTACGCTCAAAGTAATCTTCTTCTGTTGCATTGGAAGCACGTAGCCTTCCGCTACATTTTGTAGCAATGAAAATGGATTCACTGCTACCTTTTCATAAGTCAGCGAGCCTTGGTCGGAAAGAGAAAGCTGGTACAAATCATCAACCAGCCGCTGTAAATGTTTAACCTCCAAAGAAAGGGATTGAATCGACTCACTGTTAAGCTCCCTTACATTATCTTCCATGGCTTCCAATTCACCTTTAAGGATGGTCAACGGTGTGCGCAACTCATGAGAGATATCCGCAATCCACTGACGGCGACTTTGCTGATTTTGATCAAGTGTCTCAGCAAGGGTGTTTAGATCAGTGGCCAAGTCTCCCAATTCATCTCTAGAAATTTTCTCCACACGGCTGTCAAATTGGCCAGATGTCAGTTGTCGCGCTATACCCGTTAACCTCGTAATGGGCTTATTAAATGCACGTGCCAGCAATAAAGAAACAATAACAGCAATCACAAACGAGAGTATTCCTGTTAATAGTAAATTCTTAACTTGATCACGTTCAAACCGCTGCTCTATACCCGTACGCATACCTTTCAAACGTCGCATACTCAAATAACCGATCACCTCACCATCCAGCATTATTGGCAGTTTCCGATCATTTTTCGAAGCGGGCGGACCAAAAATGGACGTTTGAGCACTATCCTGTAAGCCTATTCGGCCGCGCAAATGGGGCGGTAAAACAGCTGAGTGATGACGTCGTTCAGAATACACACGGGCTGAACCAAGCCTAGCCGAAGGCTCTTGTCTATGATGCTCTGGCTGTTTAGCATTTCTTGGCGGTGGCGATGCCAGTTCATGTTCAAGCAACAATTGTTGCCACAAAAGAGGCTTATTTTTCAGAAAATCCCAATGGCCATATTGTCGGTACAGCCCACTTAAGGTTCGTTCAACGTTGTTCAGCCTTTTTAACCGAACGTCTTCAATATACTGGCCAAAACCCTGCTGGAAGCTATAACGAGTCACCGCCATATTAACGAGCAAAATCAGAAGTATCACCAATAGAATAGAGAAAAACAGCTTGTGCCAAATTCTAATTCGTATAGAAAACATGCTTTAAACAGCCCTTAGTAAGGATACATAGCCTGAAGCAGCCGTTTGCATAGTCTCTGCTAAATCTCTTCTAGGCTGTACACCTATTTGCTGAAAGGCAGATATGATCGCCTTAAATATGCCGGTAATAAATTCTGTGCTTGCTGTTACGTTTAGGTTTATCATCTTATCCCTACTCTTTATTCATTATTCCACCAACAATAAAATTGTAGCGACTAAATATGGATTAAATATGAAGATTAATCACTTAATCATCTTAGGCCATATCTCCACATTTTCTTCACATTCTCTTCGTAATTGCTACAACATTGCCCCCTATTCTATAACTCAAGAACAGAGACATTAACCGCCCTGTTCTGCTTATTAAATTTAGGAGAAAACCATGAATATTAAAGCAGCTTTATTAACATCAGCAATCGCCCTTACAGTAGCCACCAGTGCCTATGCAGAAAGATCTGACGACTGCTCTAAAGGCAAAATGCAAAAAAGAGGCCCATCAATTGCTCATTTGCAAGAAAAGCTTGATTTAACCGACAAGCAGGCCGATTCACTTAAAGTGCTATTTGAAGAGCAACGAGCCAAACAAAAAGCACTTCGAAAAGCGCATAAAGAAAACCGAGACATCATGCATGAAAAAATCTCTAACATTCTAACAAAAGAGCAATTGGAAGAATTCAAAGAGATGAAGCCTAAAAAACCTCATAGATAACATTAACCACACTACGCACAACAGGCTACACAGGCTGTTGTGCGTAGTGTTTCTTACTCAGAATGCTAGCTTAAAGTAGCCCACAACAAGCCCCCTAAATATGGCAATTTGATTTCCAAAAATAATTAAATAGCCACACTCTTAAGCTTAGTCAAATACCATAAAACCAAGTTCTTTCGCCCTTTATGGCAAGCATAATACGAGACTTTTAAGTATCGTTTTATTCCACTGACGATTATAAAAAGAAGAAAGAACTAATCCGTTATTACGTTAAATCCTGATAGGGGTTGTAAGCTACTTCCCAATAATGCCCTTCCGTATCTTGAAAATAACCGGAGTAACCACCCCAGAAAACCTCCATAGCCGGTTTAATGAGTCGCGCACCGGCAGATACCGCCTGATAGAGCACAACATTTGAGTTAATGCGGTCACCCCTGCCGTTGTAAAAACCCCATTTATGAAACATTTATTGACCCTGAAAATGGATAATGCCTTAGCGGGAGTTGATGATTTTCATCCGATAGGCACCATCGGCAAACCGGATGACATTGCCAACAGCATCTTGTTCCTTTTAAATGATTGCTCCAGCTGGGTAACAGGTGCCATTTGGGATGTGGATGGCGGAGTGACTGCAGGTAGAAACTAAACGATTAACTAGGTGCTTAAAATGACGACACAAATCAATACCGATTTTTCACAACGAATTGTAATTCAACCCGATGACTATCGCTGGGTTGACTCGCCCATGCCCGGCGTGGAACGCATGATGCTCGATAGAATCGGTGATGAAATCGCACGTGCAACCTCCATTGTGCGTTACGAACCCTTTAGTGAGTTCTCGTCACATACTCATACAGGTGGCGAGGAGTTCTTGGTGCTCGACGGTGTGTTTTCTGACGAGCATCAAAGCTATGGGAAAGGCTGTTATGTACGAAACCCCATTGGCACATCACACACACCTAAAATAGGCAAAGAAGGCGCAACTATTTTCGTCAAACTACAACAATTTGATGAAGCAGATACACAACAAAAAGTCATCGATACCCAAACACAATCATGGCATCCAGGGCTAGTCGATGGCCTAAGCGTCATGCCGCTGCATGAATTTGGAAGTGAGCACGTAGCGTTAGTAAAATGGGCACCGAACACGCAATTCAATACCCACCAGCACTGGGGTGGAGAGGAGATTTTTGTATTAGAGGGTACTTTTCATGATGAGCATGGCAGCTATCCTCAAGGCTCATGGTTACGCAGCCCACACCTGAGTCGACATACCCCCTTCACCAAAGAAAATGGCGCATTGATTTACGTAAAAACCGGGCACCTGTAAATACAGTGCTTTTGTCCGTTGTGTTTGGTCTGTAGTAGCGTTTTGGATACAGTGGCGAAGCCACCCCAAAGCGGAACGTAGACCAGAACATAAAACCAATAGGGTCCATTAATTGGTGGAAAGTCTCAGATCACGCCTGAACGACTGGCTATGTGTTTTATTTCTCTTTAAACACACCATTTTTTATAAATTCAATAGTTTGATCTGCCACTTCACTGTCATAACGCATCATCGAATGACCCGTTTCTATAATGATAAAATCTGTCATACCATCAATCTTGGTGGCTTCTACCGAAACAAGTCCATCATCTTTTCCTGGTATAACCGTGTCATTCAATTTACTCTTGAGCTCTCCCGCAATAATACCCACGGGATAGTATGGAGGCTTTAGTGATTTTGGAAAACTCTTATCATCGGTACCTAAGGCTTTAGCTGTTGGGCCGAGAATATCCATTAACCAACTGTTACTGAAGTGGTCAGCCGCTTTGCTGCCTTTATTTGGGGTGCCCAATAAAACGACTCTTCCCAGTTTCTCTACCTTATTATTTTGTAGGTAAGCTCTAACCATCAACCCTCCGAGTGAATGCCCTACGAAATTAACGTTTTGAGTATGATTTTGGCAACATTGGTTAATTTGTAAACTGATATCTTGCAAGATTTCATCAGGCTTTTGATGTAAAGAACTGTACCCCACACGCTGAACATAATACCCGGCATCTTCAAGTCGAGAAGCTAGCAACCACATTGACGTATTGCTTCGACCTAGGCCGTGAAGAAGAACAATAATTTCCTTATTCTCAGCCACCTCATCACTGTGATTAAACCAAGCGTTGGCAGTTTTAAAAGTAACTAATGTTACTAGTAATATTATAAAAAGAAGACTAAATAATTTTTTCATCTTACTGTCAGTTAGCTTTATAAATGCAAGTGTTCAGTTGATTACAGTTAGCTCTAAAGCACATAACGCTCGGACTCTCTAGGATCGAGAATCAATAGGGTCAGGATCGATTTATTTTTAAATTACTATATTTTTCAAGACCTTGAAGATTTTATTTTACTCTAACCCCAATTGTTCATGGCAGAAACCGATCATTCACGTTCAACGATGGGACAGTTACTGCTTTTGAATTTTATATTAGGCTGTGGCCCCGGCATAGCTCGTGTCAAAAAGCTGGGTGTTTGCCGTTCAAAATGTGCTTCGCAGTCACGATCAAAAAAGATAGTCAGCGATATAAGGTCAATCTGTTTTAACGACTGAGCCACGCGTTGATGTGTTTTGATAAACAGCACCATCGTATCCAAGTCTCTCAAATTGACGGCGGAAGGTGGCAATGCTGCTTGCGTATAGCTAGCGCTGCTTAATAAAAGAAGACTGACAATACCGCGAATACTCTTCATGCTTTCTATACCCTATCTCACATTTGGTGTATCGCCATACAAGCGATACGACATTGCCCTTATATCAAACCGTTACTTTGGACTGATAATAACCTTTGTTTTATTCGCTTGAGATTCAGGCGCACTAATATCAATAGTGTATTGATTGCCATAGGTCAACCAGGTTTCACCAACTTCATTCGCCGTCAAATAACACACTTCACTCCACTTACTTGCTTCGCAGTTCACACTGGCAGTTTCAGGCGAGAATGAGACGATTGCAGGGTAGACTCCCCACCAGCCAGGAAAACCATTGCTAATGCTTAAAACTTCTTTGGTTTCGCCGACGGCTAAATAAATAGCCGAGTCATCGCCTCTCGTTTCAATTAAGGATTCGTAACTCGTTCGAGCGCTTGCACACCCTTGAAGTAGTACGACGATGAAAGCGAAGGCGATTATTTTAAAATTCATCATATAAATCTCTCTGTAATATGGGCTCAAAACAAACCGTTTCATGTGTTGTCATACTCATTTAACACCCCATCGCAATGGCGATATTAATTACCGTTACGACCTGCCATTGTGTATTAATTAATTTTTCTATTTTAATGCGTGCCGTGCTAAGCGAAACCTCGACGGGACTGTAACCTTCTGGCCAACCTTCTCCATTAAGTATCCTTACCCACTCCTCGCCGCCTTTCGCCAATACCGCCGCATTTATTTCATCATGCGTGACTTCTGGAAAGCAGTCCACATTCACCGCATCAAAATTCGGCAATAACACTGTATGGTTGTCAGCGATCTTAAGCCGATGCCATTTGGTCGTGCAGTGTTTCCACTCCGTTAAGTCAAGATGTGGGCCTTCGGCATTGACTGATAAACTCGTTTCAAGCTGCAGAGCAACTCGATAGTTTTCGCGATCTTTACCATGAAGCATGACCGTTGCTTGAGACAGATTGTCGCCAGCCTCAAGCTCAGAAAAATACGCTTTTTTGAAAGGGGCATTATAATTTATCGGGTTCTGAAATGAAATTTTTCCATCGGGTATGAGCGTGATTCTGTCGAATGCGTAAGAATAATTCGACAAACCAATCATTAACAATGCCACAAAATATTTCATCTCTATACGCCCCTTACCCATTGTTGTTTAGTCTATTCAAAATCAATAGTGTCAGACTCGATTGATTTTATTTTTAAACGCTTTCGATTTCCTATCACCCCCCTTTGCTCCTTGGATGCATGGGTCGGTTAATTTTAGCCTTTATCGTTTCTTTAAAAGAATCACTGCCTAACACCCAAAGTTTGTTAGTTACCTCGCGTATTGCTTGAAGATTTTTTTTGCAGAACCTCACCATCAAATAATGCACGGTAGGCTTCGCCACGTAGCTAGCTGCTTTTCCCTAAACGTTTATACAGCTCATGCTCAACAACTCATTCGTTTGCTTTGCTCAACCGTTTTATACTTGATGATATTTTTATTATTATTTATCAATCGCTTTATAGAAAGCTTTAATAAATGCGTTATAGTTTTCGTAATGAGGCATATGACCTACCCCATCCAACTCAATAAGCACTGAGTCTTTAATCATAGCTTTAGTGCTTTTTCCGAGATCTTTATATTCGCCTAACTTTCTAGTGACACCTTCTTTTAACCAACCTCTACCTGGGCCAGTTTTATCTCTAGTACCAATGATCAAGAAAGTTTCATTCTTAATTTGTGAAAACCTACTCACAATATTTTCTGAGAAAATAGGGCCATAAGTTAAAGCATTATTCCAAGCAACAACTTCCCAATCTTTCCCTGCAAGCATTCCTTTTAAAGGAATTAAAAGCTTCTCGTATTCGCTGGACCATTTCCCATCATAATAATTCTTACTTTGATAGCTTCTAGCTTTATCTAGAGTTGTAGCAAGCTCTCTTTTATAGAAGAAGTTAACATCTTTGAATTCTACATACTTTCCATAATCCTCTAAGCCAATAGGGTTAATCAGAATGAGTTTATTAACTGATGCAGGATAATTAACAGCAAATGTTGTAGCTAACATCCCCCCCATTGAGTGACCCACAAGATCAAATTTTTTGATATTTAAATCATCCAATAATGATTTAGTGTTTAATGCCAGCTGCCCAAAGCTATATTGGTAGTAATCTGGTTTTGAGGATTTACCAAAGCCAATTTGATCCGGTATAAGCACTCTGTACTTTTTCTTTAAAAGATCTTTTGCGACTTTTTCCCAATAATAACCTGAGAAATTTTTACCATGCAATAAGACGATTACTTTTCGTGCATCTTTATCCCCAATATCCATGTATCGCATTTTTAAATTTTGATTTTGAGAATCAAGATCGAATGTCTTAACTTCAAATGGGTATTCAAACCCATCCAACTCTTTATTATACTTAATGTGATTTTCAGCAAATGCCTGTGAAATTAAGGCAAAAACTGAAACTAAAATCAAAAAAAACTTTTTCATATTAATTTTATCTATCTGATGGTTATACTAAGCTAACTTGATCGACGCGATTTATGCGACGGTCAAGTTGAGCGATTTGTTAGAATCGATGGTATAAACGGCTTAATTTCCATAATGCTTCCCCTTTTTTAACTCTATTCCATTCCTCTTTAAGACTGTCATTGAACTCTAATACTAAACTGTTCCGTAAGGTTTCATAATGGTGAAGATTAAGTTCGTTTGGTGGGTTATTAAGGAGATAGCTTTCAATAACATCAATATTTTTAATGAGTTGCTTATGTTCTTTTTCTCTTGGGTTGAGAAATAGAATAAGTGCGTGTCTATTGTGTCTCACTGGTCTTATTATTGAGAGTGCTTCACTAATAGATTCTAGTTTTTCATTAGACTCCTTCAGCTCCGAACCTTTATCTGCCAGTAAATCAAGTTGTTCTAGGTACTTAAGAAATACTGCGCGGATATCTTGAATCCATTTTTGACGGTAACCAGAGACTATAGACGCGCGACTTATGTACTGTTGCAACCATCCAGAAAATAATACTATGAGCGCTGCTATAACAGTGCCTGCGAAAATCCAAACTGTATCAGTTGATGCATCCATAATTTTTGTGGTTCTAACGCTTTGCATCAGCTGTTGCAAAAGTGACGGTTTTTGGTGCAATAATGAGTGCGAGCGAATGCACAAAAAAATGGCGCTTTTGGCAATCAGCTGGATGTGTTTGTTAGCTGAACGACACTACTTTATAGTTGATTCTAGCAGCATTTAATATACTTTATTAAACAATGGCGAGAAAATTGGCTATAAAATATACTCTTAACAGGGCGCACGTTAATACTGAAACGTCAAAAACTTTGTTTGTTCAATGTCCAGTATGTGCCAGAAGTATGCGGTGGAGCCATGAAACCCAGAAAAAGTTTCAAAATGGTGGTATTGGACACCAATGTTCTAATTGTAAAAGTTATATTGGAGCAGTTATTTGCGGCAATTGCAGTGCTAGTTATTTGATGGACGACAAGGAATGGTGCTCGATTGATTCGAACAACCCTTACATATGCTCAAAGTGTAACGAGCCTTTAGTACCGAAAACTGAAGGAAGATATCCAATTGCCACTGACATAATAGAGTCAAAAGTGTTTCAAGCCTTTACATCAAAAAAAGGCGAGACTGGATATGTTGAATATGTGAAAGAAAAATTCTCACTGAAATTTATTGATGAACTGATGTTGTACCATCAAACAACCTACGAACGGCTACATCTAGCAGAAAGTTATATGGGAACCTTAACTGAATATGATTTCCCTGTCTCTTTTATGTTTTTCAATACGCCAAATTTCAATGAGGCTGGTGATATTGTAGACAGAAATAAAAGAGATCAATATAACAATTTAATTTATGTATTTTCGACTTCGCTTTTTTCCGCTTTAGAATCAACCCTGCAAGAAGTCAACATGGTTTGTAAACTTGGCAAAGATGAGTGGAAAGTTAGTTATAAACTGCTTGATAAAATACCCAGTGACTGCGCACCCCTTAATGTAATATGCAGACAAATAGCTAATGATCGAAGGTTTCTGTACTTGAAAGATTTAAGAAACCTCTTAGCTCATAGAAGAGTTACCCTTCTTGCTTCGAATGTAACATATGACTTACCTGCACAATGGCCTTTTAGGCCTCACGCTGTAGAAGGACGCTGCATCAACTATCTGCCTGATAAACCTTTGGCTAAACCTGGGAAAGGACGATATGAGGAAAAGAAAGAACTGAAGAGCACTGTAACCGAGTTATACGAATTTATAATGAATTCGATAGATGATATTTACCTATCTTTGTCAAAAGAACTGGGCGATTAAGCTTGGTTATTTATACAGCTAACGCCGCGCTCACCGGCAAATTGGAGCGCAGCGTAAATTTGTCCGAGTGCAGCGCATTGTTATGCTCTTTCCATATCGCTTTCTGTAGCGCCTTATAATTGAATTACTTCAAGAGCGTTTTCAAAGAAGTTGGAATATTTAGAGTTTTTTGTTACAAAAACAACCAGGTTGAACTTTGCCCTTGTGAGGCCAACGTAAACCAACTCCGCGTTATCTAGCTCATTAACAATCAAAAAAACAGTTGGTGACTCATAACCTTTAAAACTATGTATTGTCGATATCTTTAAAACACCACTATTCAGGTTAAATCCATATTTTTTATTACTTCTTATTTTTTCAATTTCACTGCGGTCTATGCGTGAAGATTCATAAGCTTCTTTGGTTTCAAATGTTGTCAACGTTTTTTCGTTAAAATTTGGATTTTTTCTTACTAAAAAATCGATTTCCCGCATTTGAGAAATGCTGGATGAAAGAATAACCATGTCATTTGGGTGAATAGATTCACGTTTTGCGACAGAAAAAACATAATTAACAATTGAATTGCTATCGCTTGCGTCAATCAATACACATTGATTGACGCCAACTCCTAACAACGCGGGTTGCATCGCCTCAGAAAAATCGAGTTCGTACCGACCACTAAAAAATGCTTCCTGAAACCTTTTTGCAACATCTAATATGTGAGAATCTTCTTTATAACGAAAAGATTTAGACAGCTTATTCCAGCGACCAAACCCTTGAACTACTTTTGTGGTATTTTCTTCATCAATTTCCCTTTCGTAAATATTCTGCTTCTCGTCCCCAAAAAGAACCATTTCGCCTTGGTCAGTTAAAAAGTATTTACGTATTATTTTTATCCACTCAGGCTTATAGTCTTGAATCTCATCGACTAATACTGTGTCGAATTTCTCTTCAATTTCGCAATTTTCAAAAACATTTTCATTTGAGTAGTATTTCGAATCCAGGTAAGCACTTACCTTATCTTTATCATTTTTCAATTCTTCAGGAACACTTACGTCTATTCCATATTGACTGAGTGCTGCACTCATAAATCTATGGTAGTTAATGATGCCAAAAGCTCCCCAGGAAAAATCACTTCTCACTTCATTTATTTTGTCTTTAATGTACATCCTAAGAGTAAGATTAAACGTGAGTATAAGAACGTTACCTCCATGTCTCGCATGTGCGTTTACAGCTCTTTTTGCAAGTACAGTGGTTTTACCTGATCCTGCAACACCTTTAATTTTCTCTCGTTTTCCTTGCTCGCTGGTGACAAGCCTTTCTTGAACCTTTGTGTACTCTATTTCTTTCCCATCATTAAGATAATGGTAAGGGGGCTGTAAATATCTTAAGAAAGCTTCATAGATTGATAATGGAAATATTTCACTTTTGTTAGAAAATGGAAACTTGACCTTCATTAACTGGTCTTTGGTGACAGCATGTTTATATAAATCCCTTTCAAACCTTCTTAATTTTGAGTTCAGCCATTCTCTCTTTCTTTCATATTTATCATGGTCTATTGGGTTTTCAGCATATGTATTATTATGCTCTCTGAGCATATTCTTGAATTCGTCCATTCTGGGAGAAAAAAATCTTTGAATAGAGTCTTTGTTCTCGCTATGGAAATAAACGTAACAAGATATCGCCTTGTAAAAATTCTTGTTATTTAAGTTTTTTTCTAAAAGCCCATTAATATGAAGATCAAACATATTCTTCTTGTAGCCAAAAACCTGGGCGAACGGTGAGCGTATTACCGCCCCATTTTTATTTACATGCCACTTGTTGTTTTCATCCAAATTATAAAATGACAAGTCCCAGTCTTTTACTTCGATTATGATTACACCAAATATCTGGTGAATAATAATAATGTCAGGTCTTTCACCATTAAAAAATGGCTGAAAGTATATCTCCACTTCCGCATCAAAATTCTGCGACAACTCATTCAGAAGAAATAACTCACCTTCAGTCGGCTTCTGCTTGCTTTTCTTGATAACTTCAAGGTTTGGAAATATTTTGGCCATACATTCTCAGTTTGACTGAACTACTTTGAGCATAACGCCTCAATAAAAGGCGAGCGTCAGCGAGTCCAGCCCACGCTTTTTGTGGGCGATTTTTCATTGACTTGTTAGGCATCAATTATTTTCGCGCAGAATATTTAGGTAAGACCTTTCTTTGTCTTTGTTTTTCCATGTTTCTGCAATATGGTCACTGAGGCCCGGAATATCTTGCTCTAAAGTTGATGGCCACAAACAAGGATTATAATCATATACTCTAAGCATATGATCAATATCAAATATTGCAGCTGTTCCTTTAGCTCTTATAAGGCAAACTGGCTTGTCAAAAGCTATTCTCATTCCCAGCTCAAAAAGTACATTCGGATTATGCTCTGAAAGATCTACAATTACTAAATCAGCCGAATCTAAATCATTAACAATAGTTGACTGAATAACTTCACTTCCCGACTTCTTGGCTGTTTTCGCATTAAAGTTTGCCTTTACGGCTGCTGGAGTAATTAGATGCTTCAATACTTCATCAAAATATCCATCTGGATATTTTGATGTTTTTTCGGAAAATGGCATTGCGACAAATGCAACTAAATCTCCAGAATTACTGGATTCTCCAAGCAGAATCGAACTACCTAGATTTTGTTCACTTACGGCTGATTCTTTTTGCTCCTTAACTCCGGTTTTAGATTGAATTCCTTTAATAAACTTTAAGTTTTTTTGATAGAGTTCATAGAATTCATCTTGTAGTGTTTCATCAACCCCAAATTCTGTTTTAAGAGTATTCTTTAAGTACTGTATCTCTGGTAAATTTTCACCTTGATAATAATCAAACACTTTTTTAAACAAAGGTATATTTAGAAAAGATTCTTTAACTGCATCATATTCTTCAGAAGGAGATTTTGGGTAAGCAAATTTATGTCCAATTTCTCCAATTTCAATCTTTGGCGTGTCCCTAGTACCGATAGTTAAACCATAGTCTCTAGCAGATGCCGTTAAATAGAAAAACTTGTTAGTTTTACCCATTCCTAAAGCTTTAGCGATTTCAGTAGGAACCCATGGGTTACCAGCATTCAAGTCTTTTATGACTTCTAGGACTCCTTTACAATCTTCAATAGAGTGCTGTGGAAACTCTCGCTTAGGCTTTACCTTTCTTTTAGGTTTAGCGGAACTCGTTTTTTTTACTGTTTCTGGCTCTGCACTACTGGCTTTATCGTCCATTTCAATTTCATCACTCATAAGTTGATATACTCCTTTGATGCCTAACGCCTCAAACACCGGATTGTGAATGTTGGCGGCTTTTTTGAGTGTTTTTTCAAAAAAGGTGACGGCATTTACAAGTCCGCGTGATTTGATTTGTTAAGTTTTATTTGCATAGGCTGATATGTAAGCCCTGCAGATTCAGAAACCTCACCAGCATACTCAAACCCAAAATTCAGATAGGCCGGAATTGATGTTAGTGAAGCGCTGACAGTTATTACGTCACTCTTAGCATATGGAAGTATTTTTGAGATTAATGATTTACCTACGCCTTTTTTTTGAAAGCTAGGAGACACAAAAAGCATGGCAATATGGCGACCTTCTTTAAGCTCAATATAACCTACTACCTCACCGTCACTCTCGTAAACTATCATCTCATTTTCTGCTTCCATCCGACCTTCTAAACTTGCTAAGGATGCGATAGCTTGAAATGTTTTAATGCCTTCTTCTTTAAGGGTTGGTGCCACTGAACCCATAAACGCATCAATACACACTGTACTTACAGAATGTAAATCCTTTGAATCAATCTTCCTAGTTGACATCGATACTCCTTGGAAACTTAACAGTATTAATAAGCGGAACCCATTATCCATGTATTATTTGTATATAGATGGATAGCACTTCCATGTTTTTGCATATTAATAGCCAAAAGTGGATATGGCTTGGTTAATATACGTTTAAATCCTTTTGTTAAATATAGCATCTATTTCTATTAGATACAGAAGTGGCTATTGATGTAACCAACCTACTCGTTAGCTAGGTTGACATAAAAATTGGCCTAGCCATGAATACGTTGGGCTGTTTCCTCATCTAGCATATCCGCAATTGTATAGCCTTGAAGGTATTCCAAATATTTACTTTGTGCTCCTTGAAAAGCGGTATTTAAGCGACAAGACTTTAGAATTAGGCAATTTTGACCAACACAATCAAATGGCACTAAGATTTTTTCCATAAGTACGACAATTTCTTTCAGCGTAATATCTTGAGCAGGCTTTGCCAGCGAGATGCCGCCCATTTTTCCGCGAATAGAACAGATATAACCATTGGATGTTAGTCGACTGATAACTTTCATCAGATGACTTTTTGGAATGTTAAATACATCCGAAATGGTGCCTATTGTTACGGTTTGTTCGGGCATTGACGCTAGATAAATCAAAGCGCGAAACGCATAGTCTGTGTGTCGTGTGAGCTGCAAAATATTTCTCCTAATGCCGTTGACTATAGCTTAGTAAGGTCGTATTCTAAACATTCACTTTAAATGAATGTTTAGAATACGAGGTTTCAAAATGCTATCTACCCAAACCATATCCGTTGTAAAAAGCACTGTTCCATTACTTCAAGAACATGGCCTAGAAATTACATCTACTTTCTACAAGCAATTGTTTGAAGAAAATCCACAACTACTGAATATATTTAATCGCTCGAATCAACGCGATACCTCTCAGTCTAGTGCATTGGCCGATGCCATTTTAGCCTATGCATCAAATATTGATAATTTAGAGGCTTTGTTACCTGCCGTAAGCCATATTGCTAATAAGCATGCAAGCATAGGTATTGAGAAAGAACACTACCCTTTAGTGGGCGCTAGTCTGTTATCAGCCATTCAAAAAGTTCTTGATCTACCCGACCAACACCCAGCATTAATTGCTTGGAAAGAAGCCTATGAGGCTTTGGCACAGATTTTTATCGATGCCGAAGCGAATTTATATAAAACTAGCGAAGAAAGCGATGGTGGCTGGCAAGGTTATCGTCCGTTTATCATTACGGACATTCGTCAAGAAACGCCCGATGTTAAAACCTTAATATTGCAGCCTAAAGATAACAAAAAAGTTAAGGGGTTTTTAGCGGGCCAATATGTCAGCATAAAATTGCCTGCAAGTGATGGCCAGCACGATGCAATTCGCCAATACTCCCTCTCCGACTGGGGAGGTCATTACCAAATAACGGTAAAAGAAGAAGCAAAAGGCGAGGTATCACCAAATATCCACAGCCATACGGTAGGTAGTGAGTTATTACTGAGCCCTCCTTTTGGCGAATTTACCTTAAACCCAGATGCAAAAAAACATGTTTTTATCTCTGGCGGCGTGGGTATTACCCCGCTATTTTCCATGTTAAAACAAGCTGTTTCTCTTAATAACCAGCAAGATGAACTGCTCTTTATAGAATGCTGTCGCAGTGCCGAGTACCAAATATTTAAAGAGCAACTCACTAGTTTGGCAAACAATGCCTCTGTACAACTTAAGCAGGTGTTTGAGCATGGCCCAGGTGGTGATTTAAATGGCCGCTTAACACTTGAGGCACTGGATGAATGGCTAGATGATAAATCTGCACATGTTTATTTCTGTGGACCCATGCCTTTTATGAAAGAGCTGAAAAAATTATTAAACAGCATCGGCTTTGCAGATGAGCACTTACATTACGAAATTTTTGGGCCAACAGCCGCACTGTAGGCCATTTTACTGTTTCAGTATTTAAGTGTTTTTGCGCCCTAGGTTGATATTTTTGTATGCCCATTAAATCAACCTAGGGGGCTTACGGGGCATTCATGTATTAAGTGCGCCATCCAATAGGCATTGGCATGGCGCCTTCTTTCTATTAAAAAAACTAGCTACCTTCTAATATTGCTTTGGGCTGCGGTAATGCTTTTGCAATAATCGCCGAGAATAATATAAAGCCCGCAGATACCCATAGGCATATTTCAAAACTATAATATTGGTACAACCAACCCGATAAAACAGTGCCCAGCAAGCGACCTGCTGCGTTGGCCATATAGTAAAAGCCAACATCTAGCGATACGCCATTGCTATTAGCATAGCTTACTATTAGGTAACTATGTAGTGATGAGTTAATGGCGAATAACACACCAAAAGCTGCTAAACCAAGCCATAAGGTGGTACTTATTTGGAATTCGTAATGCAGTGCTATTGCCATTAACATGGGAATGATAAACAGAATAACTGCCCATTGATACAAATGCTGGCCATCCTTTTTAGTAGCCTGTTGCTGGCCGGATAATCTGGGTGCTAGTGCCTGAACAACCCCATAGCCAATAACCCATAAGGCCATAACACTACCGACCTGCGAATAGTCCCAATTAAACTGTGCCGTTAAATACACCGGTAAGGCCACTACAAACCACACATCTCTTGCTGCAAATAAAAAAAAGCGTGCGCCAGACAAGTAGTTAATGGCCGAACTTTTCGAGAACAGGTGTTTAAATTTAGGTTTGCTACTGGCTTTGCCCAGTTCTTTTTTTAATAAAACGCAGCTTGTTAGCCAAACTATTAGTAGGCCGACCACCAAAATGAGTATCGCATTATGAAAACCAAATTGGCTAAGCAGTAAACCACCCAGAAAAAAGCCAACCCCTTTTAAGGTGTTTTTTGAGCCGGTTAATAAAGCCACCCACTTATACAGTGTATTGTTTGCCTCTTTGGGAACCAGTAATTTAATGGCGCTTTTAGCGCTCATTTTATTAAGGTCTTTAGCCACACCGGATATTGCTTGCGCGGCCGTTACCCAAACTATTGTGAGCATTTCGGGCGCTACCAATAACATTGACAAGGCGAGCACTTGCAATACCAAGCCAATGTTCATGGTGGTATTTAAACCAATAATAGCGCCTAACCAACCACCCACTAAATTAGTGATAATGCCAAACACTTCGTAAAAAATGAATAATAGGGCAATTTCTAATGGCGTATAACCCAGCTCATGAAAGTGCAAAACCACCAGCATTCTTAATGCACCGTCTGTTAGCGTAAAGGCCCAATAATTACCTGTAATAATGAGGTATTGTTGAATATCACTAGACAGTGATTGCAAGCTACGCATATTAATTTACTGGTTCGTCAGTTGTACCTACCTTGCGTACTAATTCGATGGTTCGGTTAACATAGCCCCATTCATTATCGTACCAAGCGTATAGTTTTACCTGCGTGCCATTTACCACCATGGTTGATAGTGCATCGATAATGCTAGAACGTGGGTCTGTTTTATAATCAATAGACACTAAGGGGCGTTCTTCATACCCCAAAATACCGTTTAACTCATTCTCTGCTGCTGTCTTTAGTAGCTGATTAACCTCTTGCACTGTTGTGCTTTTTTCCACCTCAAACACACAATCGGTAAGTGATGCATTGGCTAATGGCACACGCACTGCATGGCCATCTAAACGGTCTTTTAACTCTGGAAAAATATGCGTAATAGCCGTTGCTGAACCCGTTGAGGTAGGAATAAGGCTCATGCTACAGGCTCTAGCACGCCTTAAATCTTTATGCGGTGCATCCAGTATGGTTTGTGTATTGGTTAGGTCATGAATGGTGGTAATTGAGCCATGTTTAATAACCAAATTTTCATGAATAACTTTAACCACCGGCGCTATACAGTTAGTGGTACAAGAAGCGGCGGTTACAATTTTATGTGCCAAAGGGTTAAACAGATTATCATTCACCCCCATAACTATATTTAGCACGCCCTCTTCTTTAACCGGTGCTGTTACCACAACACGTTTAACGCCCTGCTCAAGATACGGTTGTAACAATGCTTTGGTTTTCATTTTTCCAGACGCTTCAATAACCACATCACAGCCTGACCAGTCTGTATCGCTAATAGTTGTATGTCGGCTTGTAGTGATCTGTTGGCCATTAATTATTATGCAATCATCTAAATGACTCGCCTCGTAAGACCAGCGACCATGCACAGAGTCAAAGTTTAACAAATGCGCCAAGGTTGCAGCATCGCCCGCTGGATCATTAATATGCACAAACTCTATTTGCTCCGTGCCAAACCCTGCTCTTAATGATAAGCGCCCCATTCGGCCAAAGCCGTTAATACCTACTTTTATCGTCATAATTGTTCAGCCTTTTTTTAACTATCGGTGTTAGAAAGAGTATATATGGAATTATACATATATGATTATCCATATATATAAAAATATTAAAATAAAAACAAAATACTGATTCAGAAGATCGATTAAACGATTAACAGCAGGCTTGATCGCGCTCAGGGCGTGATCGCATTAGGGATAAATTATTCAGGCTTTCTTTGATTAAAGGTGATTGAGCCGCAACCGCTGTATTTAAAATATCTGTCGCCCAGCTTGGTAAAGATGGGTTAATACGATAAAAAACCCATTGCCCTTGTCGCCTATCGGACAATAAATTAAATTTACGTAGTTGTGCTAAATGCCTTGAAATTTTAGGCTGGCTTTCCTGCAAGGCCTCCATCAGTTCACAAACGCACAGCTCCCCTTCTTGCTGAATAAGCATCAGGCAGGTTAACCGTGTTTGGTCGGACAGGCATTTAAAGAAGGCTAAAGGTTCCATAAACAAATTATAAAGCACGATATGATGATCGGCACGGCTGTGATGAATAAAAAAGGCCTTAGTAAAATACTAAGGCCTTTTAATGCGTCCTGCGTTTAAATTTAAGCCGTTGTTCCTGTTTTAACTTTAATGACTTTCATCGGGTTTTTAAAATGATTGTCTAAGGTTTTCCAGCGGCCTTCTGCCACTTCAACACTTTCTGTTCTTACATGGCCATAACCACGAACAAATTCAGGAACGCGCGCCATTTCTAGTGCAACCTCTTTATTTTCCTCAGTTAGGCCAGTAATAATTTGGTTTAACACTGCTTTATACTGTTTCAACAGCGCTTTATCTTCTTTTCGCTCTGCAGAATAGCCAAATGGATTTAACGGCGTATGTCTCAGGCCTTTAAATTTAGACGCTACTTTAAGAGCCGATAGCATCCATTCACCAAATTCTCGTTTTTTCAACTGCCCCGTTATCGGGTCGCGTTTGGAAATAAGCGGTGGCGCCATGTGGAACTTAATTTTATAGTCACCCGAGAAGTTTTCCTTTACCTCATTCGCCCAGGTGCCATCAGTATATAAACGGGCCACTTCTAACTCATCTTTATAGGCCATTAACTTATATAAGTAACGCGCTGCCGCTTGAGTAATCTCATCGCTATCGCCCGCTAGTTTTGCTTCTGCTTCACGCACTTTATCAATTAATTTTGTGAATTTTTTTGCATATGACTTGCTTTGATAAGCCACCAAATCTGCCTCACGGCGACTAATCAACTCATCGGTAGTGGCAGATAGTACTTCCCACTCTGGCGTTGTAGCACCTTGTTCCAATAATGTTTTAACCGCATCTGGGTCGTGCGCCATTAAACGGCCAATTTTAAATACCCGCTGGTTATAGGCAACCGCTACGCCGTTTGCTGTAATGGCATCTTCCAACGACTGACGTTTAACCGGCAACCAACCTTTTTGACAGGCAAAGCCCAATAACATCATATTGGCGCCAATGGTGTTGCCCGTTAATGTTTCAGATACTTTAGTTGAATCGAAGAAATCACAATTGCCTTTACCTGTGAAACGTTCCAACGCTTGCTTCATATCATCAACAGGGATACTAAAGTCACCATCGCGAGTAAATGCGCCCGTCACAATACCGTGCGAATTAACCACCCCTTTGGTATGCCCTTCACGCAAGCGCGACATGCCTTCATCACTCGCACTGGTGACAATATCTGCACCAATCAATAAGTCTGCCTTACCGATAGATAAACGGGTTGAATTAAGCTCTTCCACATTATTAGCGACTTTAAGGTGGCAATATACCGCGCCAAACTTTTGCGCCATACCGGTTAAATCCAGCACTTGTGAGGCAAAACCTTCTGCTTTGGCTGCTTCGCCAATCATTGATGAAATAGTAACAACACCGGTACCACCAATACCGCAGACTAGGGAGCCAAACACGCCATCGAGTGGCTTAGGTGTTGGTTCTGGCAAGGCTGAAAACACATCATCAGATAAATTAACAGAGCTGCCTTTTGCCAATTCCCCGCCTTCAATCGTTACAAAACTTGGGCAGAAACCTTTTACACAGCTAAAGTCTAAGTTACAGCCAGATTGATCAATCACACGCTTACGGCCTAACTCTGTTTCTAGCGGCTGCACAGAAAGACAGTTCGATTGCACACCACAATCACCACAGCCTTCGCAAACACGTGAGTTAATAAAGGTTAATTTTTTCGGTGTTTCCACCAATTTACGTTTCCGGCGTCTACGCAGTTCTGTTGCACACGTTTGTTCAAAAACAAGAATGGTGACGCCTTTAGTGTCGGCCAATTCTTTCATCACCATTTGTAAATCATCGCGGTGATACAAATCAGTACCGGGCGCAAATGCGGCTTTATTTAATGCTTCTGGCTCTTTAGAAACCACTACAATACGAGCCGCACCTTCTGAGTGCATTTGCTGCGTAATACCTTCTACGGTTAACGGGCCATCAAACGATTGGCCGCCTGTCATCGCGACAGCATCGTTAAATAAAATTTTATAGGTAATATTAATGTTTGAAGCGATCGCCTGACGAATCGCGGTAGAGCCGGAATGATAGAAAGTTCCATCCCCCAAGTTAACAAAGGTATGGCGGTTACCCAAAAACGGCGATGCACCTGCCCAGGTAGCCCCTTCGCCACCCATTTGTGTATAGGTAGTGCCTTTTCTATCCATTAAACCCACTAGGAAATGGCAACCAATACCAATTAACTGTTCGCTGCTGTCATCTGGTAATTTGGTAGATGAACTGTGCGGACAACCTGAACAAAAATACGGTGTACGTTCTACCGTATTGCGTGGCACACTCAATTGTTTATCGGTATTTTCCAACACTTCAATCCATTGGGTCATGGAGTCTGTGGTTTTATATGGTTTCAACCAATTAACTAATGCTTTAGAGATCAGCGCTGGTGTTAATTCACCATTAGATGGGAACTGTGTTTGTTGGTCACGGCCTTTTTTACCCATCACCAACGGACGAATATCCATTGGCATATCAAACAAAATATCTTTCACTTGCGTTTCAAGGAATGGGCGAGACTCTTCAATCACCAGAATCTCATCAACCGATTCTGCAAATTCACGCACCAAGCTTTCTTCCATTGGCCAAATAACGGCTATTTTAAAAACCGCTAAACCCAGCTCATCGCGCATTGATTCATCAATGGACAAATCATCTAAGGCTTCTAGGGTATCTAGGTAACTTTTCCCGGCAGTAATAATACCCACACGGCGTTGTTTTGCATCCAGCGTTACTTTGTTTAGTTTGTTTGCTTTAGTAAACGCTTTAACAGCGGGCAAACGCGCATTCACAATACGTTCGTCTTGATCCACCGAGCGGTCTGGCCAACGGGTATGTACGCCACTGTCAGGAATAACGAATTCACTGGCATCGGGCAGTACGGTTTCTGTGCGTTTAGGGTCAATGTCCACCATATACCAAGACTCGGCAATATCAGACACTGATTTAACCGCCACCCAGACGCCTGAATAACGCGACATTTGATAAGCAATTAAGCCAAAATCATAAATATCTTGCACCGATGAACAGTGCATAATCGGAATACATAAGCCCGATAAAACGTATTCACTTTGTTGTTGAATACTGGATGATCGACTCATAGGGTCATCACCCACGGCCATAACAACACCACCGTGTTTGCTGGTACCCCATAAATTTGCATGATGAAGTGCATCAGCTGCTTGGTCTACACCCGGGCCTTTGCCATACCAAAGTCCAAACGCGCCATCAAATTCATTGCCTTCAAAGAAATCTATCTGCTGTGAACCCCAAATAGCGGTCGCGGCCATCGCTTCATTAACACCGGGGTTAAAATGAATATCGCGTTCATTCAAAGACGATTCCACCCCTCTACACTCGGTATCAAAATTACCAAATGGTGAGCCGCGATAACCTGAAATAAAACCACCGGTTTTTAGACCCGCTTCACGGTCACGACGTTGTTGCTCAAAGGCTAAACGTAAATAAGCTTGGTTACCTGATAAAAAAACAGGCCCATCTTCCCGTACAAACTTTTCTTCCTTAGATGTTGACATAAACCCTCTTTAATTAGTTTTTGCTTTTAATTTAGCCGGAATAGGTTTTACAACCGCCTCACCTGTAATGATTTTGTTACCTTCCTGATCAAAACATTCTGTACTAAACGTTACCGTATTATTTTCTTTATTAATAGCCAAAACCTCTACAACTGCTCGGTATTGATTACCAAAAAAAGCTGGCCTTAAAAACTCTACACTTTGCTTAAGCCAAAGTGTTCCCAAGCCTGGAAGGTCCATGCCTAAAATGCCCGAAAATTGAATCACCGAAAACATGCCATGCGCGACACGTTGTTTAAAAATGCTTTGTGCAGCGTAATCCTCATCGTGATGAGCAGGGTTCCAGTCACCCGACATTTTGGAAAATTGAACCGCATCCTCGTGTTCAATCGTATAGGTTTTTTCTTTACGCATACCAATGGATAAATCATCAATACTCATGCAATTGCTTGGCACTGGAATACTCATTACGCTCCTTTTATTTATACTACACATATAGTCATCACAACTACGTTACCAAACCAGTGTATCGTTATACACTGCTGCCTCAAATCACATTATGTTAGATACTTAATAAATGATGACTTAAAACAAGCTGTACTCACTTTTCTACTGATGACAACCACTCTGGTATTTTATGATGCCATTGTTTTTAACCAACTATAATTAAAAAATACTCATTAAACCCTATGATTCCTTCTAAGCCGCCTCAAGATTTAACCATAGGGTCTATTTATCAGCACTTAATTCGCCTTGCCATACCCGCGTCAATGGGGATGTTTTTCAACACGTTATATAACCTTACCGATAACTGGTTTGCCGGTAAAGTATCTGATGACGCTTTGGTTGGATTGTCCATTTCAAGCATTGTCTTTTACCTTTTTATTGGACTTTTGGCTGGCCTACAAAACGGCACGTCAGTCATGGTTTCAACAGAACTTGGCCTAAAGCAACCTCAACAATTAAAAAACATTATTAGAAACTGTCTAGGCCTAGGCCTTGCTTTTTCTTTAGTGATTACAGTTGCGGGGGTTCTATTTGCAAAAGATGCCATCCACTGGCTAAGCACTAACGACATAATAACTGGGCTAGCATGGGATTATATTGAAGTCTTAATCCTCGGCAATGTCGCTTTTTCTCTAAGTGCTGTTGGCGCTGGCGCGCTGATGGCCTTGGGTGACACAAAGTCTAACCGTAATGCGTTAGTTGTAGGTTTCTTTGTTAACTTGGGCTTAAACCCATTATTAACCTTTGGGCTAGATATGGGCGTTGCCGGGCTCGCTTGGGCAACATTAATTATTAAGTTTGCATCGGCGCTTTATTTACTCAACATTTTATGTAAGAAATTGGGTTACAGACCCCTGCCGTGTTTGAACAAACTTGTCTCACTGGCTATTTTGAGACAAGTGTTACCGGCTAGTTTTAATTTTTTCATTATGATTATTGGCAGCTTGATGATTACTGGTTTTGTTAGCCGCTTTGGTGATTATGCAATAGCCGGTTATTCGGTTGGTTTACGGCTTGAACAAGTTTTATTGCTCCCTGCCCTAGGCCTCAATGCCGCTGTTTTAGCTATTTCAGGACAGAACTATGGCGCTAAAAATTACCGACGCATCGCTGAAACTTACCGTAAGGGGTTAATACTTAGCTTATCTATTTCTCTTGTTTGTATTCCCGTTATGATTTTTCTCTCACCCCTGATGATGAGTTTTTTTAGTCAGCAAGATACTATTATTGATATAGGTACCACTTATTTAAGAATCGATGCATTGGCTTTTTTTTGCTACGTTTCTCTGTTTATTAGTGTGGCAACGCTTCAGGCTATAAAACAACCGGACTTCCCCGTTGTCATGGGTTTTTTCAGGCAATTATTATTACCTTTTATCGTCAATTATTTACTCATCATAAAATTCGACTATAGCATTGAATGGGTTTTTGGCTCAGTCGCCAGTATTGTTTTTATTAGTATGATTGTGACGCTGATCTATACACGTTCTCAATTAAAAAAACTGCCGCACATCAACTAGTTAACCTATTTGGATAGTCACTAAAAACCCCATCAACCCCGAGTTCCTTCATGCGCCTAATCTGCACGACTTTATTAACAGTATAAACATACACCTTAAGTCCCAAATCGTGCGCCCTATCTACCCATTTTGGCGTTACCTTTTGTAACCTTAGGTGTATTGAAAAAGCCTTTAATTTAGTCGCCCAGGCAATAGACTCATTGATATTATTACCAGCCAAGACACCTATCTTAACGTGTTGGTTTAACCTAACTACTTGTTCAAGCTCAGGCATTAAAAATGATGAAACAAGCATTTTATTTTTGTAAGTTTCCGGTGTTTTTTTAAGCAAGCTGGTTAACACTTTACCTGTGCCTAGGCCCTTCAGTTCAATATTCAAGCCGACTTTACCTACGGTTACCTCAAGCACTTCTTGTAAGGTTGGTATTCTTTGCCCAAGACCTGCATCTAAGGCTCTAAGTTCTTCAAACGAATAATCAATTAATTTGCCACGACCATTAGTGGTTCTATCAACTGTTTCATCGTGAATAACCAGCAGTTTATCGGCGACACAATGTACATCAATTTCAACCCAATCTGCGCCTAACTCGATTGCTTTATGAATAGATAAGAGTGTATTTTCAGGTGCACAGCCCATTGCGCCTCTATGTCCAATCATCAACATAACACACCTCTTTTAAATTTAATCTGGCAGATAAAGTCAGTCTATAAGGAACTTTTAAAAAAGGATAGAATATTCATTTTCTTAAGTGGGTAATGTAGATGACTGATCAATTTAATAATGAATTTAATTTAGACGATGATGTAATCTACCTTAACCATGCCGCAGTTGCTCCGTGGCCCGTTCGTACCGAAAAAGCCGTCAATGCTTTTTGCCGCGAAAACGTTACTATTGGCTCCAAGAAATATGCGAATTGGCTCAACGTTGAAGCCCACTTAAAAAACCAATTAGCTCAGTTAATCCAAGCTGATAATGCCGACGAAATTGCCTTAGTTAAAAACACCTCTGAAGCCCTTTCTTTTGTTGCTTATGGGCTGGATTGGGCTCATGGCGATACTATTGTTACCAGTGATGAAGAGTTTCCCTCAAATATGATTCCGTGGGACTCACTTGAAAATCAGGGTGTTCGCGTCATAAAAACACACTTGAAAGACACAGAAGACCCAACTGCTGAGCTAATTAAAAATATTGATAGCCGAACTAAACTGCTAACCATCAGCTCAGTTCAATATGCCTCAGGCTTACGTGTTGATCTTGAACGTTTAGGCGAAGCCTGCCAGCAACGAGGTGTTCTATTCTGTATAGACGCTATTCAATCGGTTGGTGCATTCCCTATTGATGTAAAGAAGTATCAGGCCGATTTTGTGATGGCCGATGGACACAAGTGGATGCTTGGCCCTGAGGGCTTAGGCTTTTTTTATTGTCGGCAATCTAGTATTAACACACTCAAACTCACCCAGTATGGCTGGCATATGGTTGAGGATATGGGCAATTATGACGCCCTTGAATGGAGTACGGCAAAATCGGCAAGACGATTTGAATGTGGCAGCCCTAACATGCTGAGCATACATGCACTTTCTGCAAGCCTTAGTTTACTACTGGAAGTTGGTATGAATACGGTTGCCAACAACCTTATTGAGCGTGGCCAGTATGTGATTGATAAGGTACAACAAAGCCCCTCATTAACCTTGTTAACCAAGCCAGACGCACAAGGCAATAACATTATTGTTTTTAAGCCCACAAAGCATGACACAAATGAACTTTTTGACTACTTAACCTCACAGCAAGTGGTTTGTGCAAAGCGCGGCGGTGGGATTCGTTTTTCACCACACTTTTACACACCGTTTAGTATTATTGATCGTGCCTTTACTTTAATTAATCGTTTTTTAACAGATACATAAACACACGCATCCCCTTCAGTTTGCCAACGGTTTTTAAATTACTTCAGCAAGATTATCTTGCCAGCACATTTAAGTAAACGAACAGCTCCGTATTGAATACATTGCTCTAAGCCACTTTGTTGATTTCGTACGCTCGATTACTGTTACGACCCCTATCTAAACTTCTTGCGCTCTTCATTAACGGATAAGCCATACAAACATATATAATGAAGCAGATATATTTACAGATAAAATGAGAAAACCAGCGATGACACGCAATGCTATAACCGTAAAGGTCGGATCCGTTTCAATAGGTCATGAACACCCCGTGGTTGTTCAATCTATGACGAATACAGATACTGCTGATATTGAACGAACCGTCGAGCAAGTTTATCAGTTAGCAAAAGCAGGCTCCGAGTTAGTGCGTATTACCGTGAACTCAGAGGCCGCCGCCGCTGCAGTCAGCACGATTAGAGAGCGACTTGACGCGTTAGATTGCGATGTACCCTTGGTGGGGGATTTTCACTTTAACGGGCACAAACTGTTAGAAAAATACCCGTGTTGCGCGCAAGCATTGGCTAAATACCGTATTAACCCCGGTAATGTTGGCCGTGGTAGTAAGCGTGACCCTCAATTTGCTCAAATGATTGAATGCGCTATTCGCTATGATAAACCTGTACGTATTGGTGTTAATTGGGGCAGTTTAGATCAATCTGTGTTGGCCCGTTTGATGGATGAAAATTCCAGATCCAGCACACCTCGCGATTCTGTTGCCGTTATGCATGATGCGGTTATTACATCGGCGCTAGAAAGCGCAGAAAAAGCCATTGAATTAGGCTTAGCCAAAGATAAGATTTTACTATCTTGCAAAATGAGTGGCGTTCAAGATTTAATATCTGTGTACCAAGACCTTGCCTCTCGCTGTGACTTCCCGCTTCATTTAGGCTTAACCGAAGCCGGAATGGGAAGCAAAGGTATTGTCTCATCCACTGCTGCCCTTGCGGTATTGCTTCAACAAGGCATTGGCGACACTATTCGTATTTCTTTAACACCTGAACCCGGCGGAGATAGATGCCAAGAAGTAGTTGTCGCACAGGAAATATTACAATCCATGGGCATACGTTCCTTTACACCAGCGGTTATCTCATGCCCCGGATGCGGCAGAACCACCAGCGATTATTTCCAGCAGTTAGCACAAGATATTCAATCATTTTTGCGCCATAAAATGCCGGAATGGAAAACTCAATACGCTGGTGTAGAAAACATGAAGGTAGCCGTCATGGGCTGCGTTGTGAACGGCCCAGGTGAAAGTAAAAATGCAAACATCGGCATTAGCTTACCAGGCACAGGCGAAAGACCCGTCGCACCCGTTTATATAGATGGACAAAAAGATGTCACCTTAAAAGGTAACGATATCGCAGAACAGTTTCAGAAAATTGTTGAGCAATATGTCACTAAGACCTACCAACAATAAAAATAGACAATCTATCTTTATTGAAAGCAGGAATCTTAATGTAGCGCTAAGGCAGCAAAAAACTGCCGAGACTTCGCTTATTCTAAGCCAGTAACTTCTTCTGCTTGAAGCCCTTTGTCGCCTTTAGTAATTGTAAATTCAACGGCTTGATTTTCTTTTAATGTACGGAAACCGTCACCTTGAATTGCTCTAAAATGAACAAACACATCTTCACCACCAGCATCTGGTTGAATAAAACCAAAGCCTTTTGAATTATTAAACCATTTAACAATACCGCGTACTCTTTCTGACATCTCTTTTCCTCATTATAAATAAACAAAAAAATCAAGCAGTTAGAACATATCCTTTATGATAATAGTTATTAGTTATCTAGCAAGCTTGAATCTTGAGTATACTAAAATCATTTGAAATGTCCTAACTTTTCCTTATGTTGCGTAATTTAATTTTTTTTAATCGCTAGAACCACTTCTTTTACTTTCTTCCCAAAGCATCATCAGTGTACTTGCGGAGCATTCTTCAACACCCTTTCCAGCTTGCTCTACTGATTGTTCAATATATGAAAATCGTTTTGTAAAACGCTCATTAGCCAGCCTTAGTGACCACTCGGGGTTGATGTCCAAATGACGCGCTAAATTTATACAGCTAAAAAACACATCCCCTAGTTCTTCCTCTATTCTTTTACGATTATTTTCAAGTACCATTTCATCTTTCAGCTCATCAATTTCTTCGTCTAATTTATCGACAACAGCGCCAACCTCATCCCAGTCAAACCCTACCGAGGCTGCTTTTTTCTGTAATTTGTAGGCTTGATTAATTGCCGGTTGATTGGAACTGACACCGGACAACACACTGCTGCGTGTCTCATTTTTATTTTCTGCTCGTTTTTGTATTTCCCATTTTTTTGCTAAATCGTCTTTCGAGGTTATTTCATTATTAAACACATGCGGATGACGTCTGGTTAACTTATCGCAAATTGCGTCAACAATATCGGAGAACTCAAAACTCTGCTGCTCTTTAGCTAACTGTGCATGAAAAACCACTTGGAATAAAAGGTCGCCTAATTCATCCTTTAAAGCAGGCAGGTTTTTTTGCTGAATTGCATCAGCAACTTCATAGGCTTCTTCGATTGTGTATGGCGCAATCGTCTCAAAACTTTGCTCCACATCCCAGGGACAACCGTTATCAACATCTCTTAACTGAGCCATAATTGTTAATAATTTATTCAAGTTATCATTAACGTTAATATTCTTATCTGCCATTGTACCGGTATGTTACAGTTTAATTGACTAAGTGAACGTATCACTTAGGGAGACACCCTACCCTTTGATTGCTGATTGTTTAGACAAGGTTTGCCCTTTATTTTATGTTAAATATTATTTGGCTTGGCTTTTTTTTCATTGCCTTTCTAACCGGCCTTTATCGCCTTTTTATACTCGGCGATATGAACATTTTTAATGATATTACCCTCGCCACATTTACCTTATCCAAAACAGCATTTGAAATTTCTCTCGGCCTGACCGGCGTTTTATGTTTTTGGATGGGGATTATGAAAATTGGCGAAAAAAGTGGTTTTATTAACCATTTAACACGCTTTTTAAACCCTCTTTTAAAACGCCTAATGCCCGACATTCCAGATAAGCACCCTGCCTTGGGCGCTATGGTGATGAACTTGTCTGCCAATATGTTAGGGCTTGATAATGCGGCAACGCCCTTAGGTATAAAAGCCATGCAGCACTTGCAAACCATAAACCCATTAAAAGACACGGCCAGCAACGCTCAAATTTTATTCTTGGTAATCAATACCTCAGCTGTCACCCTATTCCCTCTGACTATTTTCACATATCGTGCACAAATGGGCGCTGCTGACCCAACCGATGTTTTTATCCCTATTTTAATTGCTACCTATGCCTCGACGATGGCTGGGCTTATAGCCGTTGCTAGCATTCAACGTATAAAACTTTACGAGCCAGTTGTGCTTTGCTATTTAGCTGCTTTTAGCACCGTTATCGGCTTAATATTGTTCTATTTTTCAAGCCTTGACCAAGCCAGCATGCAACAACAATCATCGCTGGCGAGCAATTTTATTATTTTTAGTTTGATTATTGTTTTTATGAGTGGTGCTATCAAACAACGTATTAATGTTTATGATGCATTTATTGATGGCGCTAAAGAAGGCTTTCAAACCGCTGTAATGATTATTCCTTACCTAGTAGCAATGTTGGTTGCTATTGGTGTTTTTAGGGCATCAGGGGCACTTGAAATAACGCTGGATTACGCACGCTCGTTGTTAATCCATTATTCGCTGGATAGCCAATTCCTCGATGCGTTACCAACAGCGCTGATAAAACCGCTCAGCGGAAGTGGCGCTCGGGCAATGATGATAGACACCATGCAAACACACGGCGCAGACTCTTTTGCCGGCAGGCTTGCCTCTATTGTACAAGGCAGCACAGAGACAACCTTTTACGTCTTAGCCGTTTATTTCGGCGCAGTGGGTATAAAAAAAGCTCGGCATGCGGTTGCCTGCGGGTTATTTGCAGACTTGATAGGTATTATTACCGCCATCTGTATTGGCTATGTATTTTTTGCCTAAGAAGCGCAATAGCTTTGGTAGAATAGAGAATTTTTAACCCTACTGATTTTTACCTAGATTATGGCCAAACACCGGCAACCCTTTAGCTCTCGCTTTTACCCATTGCTTGGAAAACTTCCATTGCCGATGCTGCACGCACTTGCATATCCCGTTTACTTAATTGGCTATTATCTTGTTGAGCGCAAACGCAATGTTATTTATTCGAACATGCAAAACTCTTTTCCAGATACCCCGAGCAATGAGCTTAAAAAACTGGCTAAATTAAATTTTAAGCATTTGGTCTATGTAATATTGGAAGCCAGTAAAACCCGCACCCTCACGGAAGAACAAATTCGTCAGCGTGTTACCTTAAAAAACCCAGAAGTGATAGAAAAGTTTGCGAAAAACGACCAATCTGTCTTGATGCTTGCCGCTCACCATTGCAACTGGGAATGGATGCTGGCTGGTTGCAGCTTACAGCTTTCTTTTCCTATCGATGCTGTATACAAACCTTTGCACGATAAAATTGTTGATGACTATATGAAAATCTCTAGGTCACGTTTTAACGCTCGCCCAATACCTAACAAAAATGCATTAATTGAAATTATGCAGCGTCGTAAAGAGGTCCGTGGCTTTGCGATGGTTGCTGATCAATCGCCTGTCAGAAAAGAAGAAAAATACTGGACTCAGTTCCTTAACCAAGACAGTTCATTTGCAGTCGGTGCTCAGAAGATTGCCAAGCTCACCAAATACCCTGTTATTTTTGTTGGTATGAAGCGCCTAAGTCTTGGTCATTACGAAGTGTTTTTTGAAGAACTTGGACAAGCCCCCTATGAAAAAGAGGGTCACGAAATCACCGAGAAATACGCTAGAGCAACCGAGCGAATGATTCTCGATGCGCCTGAAGATTGGATGTGGTCTAACCGTAAATGGAAGAGAAAGCGTGGTGTCTACGATTAAACCACTATCGTTTAGGGGGTTGTTTTATGCGCAATAAACCCAGCTAACTGTTCAATTGTTGGGTAATCGAAAAAATCTGTTAACTCAACAACCTCTGGATACTCCTCGTCTATCTTCTCGTGAATTTGTGCCAACTTTAACGAGCTTGTTCCCATTTCAAAAATATTGTCTTTCAAGCTGATTTTCTGATCGGCTACAACAGAGTGACAAATATCTAATAATATTCGCTCTATGGAACTACCCGCTGCAATAAACTCAGTTGATTGTGTTTCAGACAGCTCTGTTAAAGCCGCTATAATCTCATTAAACGCCCCCGCTTCAAATTGTTCCGCTAATGCAAAACGTTGAACCTTACCACTGGTGGTTTTAGGTACTTTTTTTATAGGTAAAACATGCGCCACATCTAAGCCAGATTTTTCATTTAATTGGCGTCTAACTTCTATCGTAGTTTGGTAAAAGTTTTCTAGCTCACCTCGATATAAAACAAAAACAACCAATTCATCCAGTGCATCTTCAACGTTACGAATACCACAGACGACCACTTTTCCTAACTCAATACCATCAACATGCTCACAAACAGACTCAAGGTCAGGGGCATAATAGTTTTGCCCATTAACAATGATTAGATCCTTGGTTCTACCTGTAATAACCAACTGCCCCTCGTTTAACAAACCTTGGTCACCTGTATCTAACCAACCCTCATCATTAATCAGTTTTTCATTTAACTCAGGCGCGTGATAGTAACCTTTTGTTACATTTTCGCCTTTAATTAACACTCGGCCGATTACATTATCAGCAACAGCTTGCCCACTGCTATCTGCAATTATCATTTGCGTCCCGATAATAGGAGTTCCTAAGCGAACCAACTCTATACTTTGATCGGATGCCTCGCTAACGACCTGTGCTGGCTGCCCCTCTACTAAAGAGCTGCGCAACACATGAAGAGTAGAAAGTGGTTGGGCTAATTCAGGGAAGCTAACTACCAAACACGCTTCCGCTAAACCATAAACCGTAAACATCGCTGTTTCTGCTAGACCGAACGGTTTCATTACCGCGCTAAACTCTCTACATAGGTCTGCAGAGATAGGTTCTGCTCCGTTAAAAAGCAGGCGGACATGTGATAAATCAAGATTAACTTGGTTTTCTGGTTTAAAGCGTTTTAAAACATGTTTATAACCAAAATTTGGTGACGATAAAATCGTCGCTTTTTTCTCACTGGCTTTTTCAAGCCACAATGCCGGACGACGAACAAACAAGTCGGTTGGCATAATATATTGATTTATATTGACGAATAAGGGTGTCAAATGAAAACCAATAATACCTAAATCATGAGTCAATGGCATCCAGCTAAAAAAGCTGTCCCTATAATCAAATGCACTGCATTCAATAATGCCATATAAATTTGTTACTAAATTTTTATGTGTTAATACAACACCTTTAGGGTCGCCAGTAGAACCAGAGGAGAATTGAATAAACGCTGTTTGCTCAGGGTTAATATCTGCCAGCGCTCCTAAAGTATCAAAGGTCTCAATTTTATCGAGCATCAGTGCTTTTTGCTCAATCACTTTGTAAATAGACTCTTTTCCGTGTTCTTCAGCAAAAACTTTTAACCGCTGCAAAGCCTTTCTAGTCGTTGCGATATACGGTGTGTTAAGTTTTTCAAAAACATTAAATACTTTTTCACGGTGTCCATCACTGGTTCCAATCGCTAATGGCACAGCGACAATACCGCCATATTGGCACGCCCAAAACGCATCAATAAATTGTTCATTTTCAGCTAAGTGAATGATTAACTCGTTCCCTTCAGATGCTCCTTTTTGCTGAATATGGTGCAGCAAGCCTAGCGCCCGTTTTTTTAAAGCGGGATAACTCACTTGGCGCTCGTTGTCTTTACTACTGATATAGGTAATGGTTTTACTGGCATCTTGGTTGTTATCAAGTGCTTCAACCAGTGTTTTTGGAAATTGATTCATAACGTATGTAAGGTCGTATTTAATAACGTATATTTGATGGCAGCGCGTATTTTATAGCGATTAAATAAATTGAGGTGGATTTTCATGATCAAATGTAGAGATAATTGGTTCGCAATGCTTAGACCGTAGCATTAACGATGCACTGACTTTTTCACCTACCTTTAAAGATACACATGACCAATCTGCTGCACTCCCATACTCAACTGGGCACTCTAAGAGCCTATTTGGTGGTGTCAAACTAAAACCACAACGAGACACACCCATTCCCAGCCCTCTACCCGTTGCTTTGATAAAAGCTTCCTTACAGGTCCAAATGTTAAAAAAAGTCTCTTCGCGTTGTGCTGCGCTAATATTGACCCATTGAGCTTGTTCACTGCTTGAAAAGTTACGCTTTACTAAGCCCTCTAAATTATCTAAATAACGCCAATGCTCAAGATCAACACCAATATCTTCTTCTAAGGTCATTGCCACCAGGGCCTGCGAGCCAGAATGTGAAACATTAAACGATAATGCTTGATTTTTTAGGTACGGTTTACCAAATTCAGTTGTATCAAATTGCAGCTCAACTGGGCTGATACCCAAATAGCATGACAGCAATCGCTTAAGCTGTACTCTCATCGACAATGCTAATGCTCTATTTTGTTGATGCTTTAATCGATTTATTTTTAGCCACTCAGTTTCACTCACTATAGTGTGAGCCTTGCTAGTTATTGGCACCATCAGGTCAAACACCCACACATGTACCTCTCCTTGCTTCAAGTAAGGTAACTGTTGCCTATTTTTTGGAGTAAAACTAACCATAATGAACTACTATGCATTTAAACGTTAAGTTTTTAATTAAAACACGGGCATGAGCGACGACTCAAAAAATAAAATAGAGACGCAGCAATATACGATAAACCCAGGCATTTACCACTGGACTTATCATGCTATGAAAGCCTTATTTAAGGTTCTTAGCCTGACGGTTCGCACTCATGGCAACCCATCCTCTTGGTTAGAAGGCGATATCTTTTTATTCAATCACTTTGCTCGATTTGAAACCTTTATCCCACAATATTTAATTTACGAAAAAACAAAACACTACTCTAGGTCAATTGCTGCAAACGAGTTATTCGCTGATAATGTTTTCGGTCGTTATTTGATTGATTTAGGTGGTATACCAAATAACATTGATGGGCTTTTGTTTCATATAGCAAAAGATATTTTACACCAACAAAAGCTCGTTGCCTTCCCCGAAGGCGGTATCGTAAAAGACCGACGTGTGCTTGATAAAGAAGGCCGCTACAGTATTTATTCACGTTCACATAATGAGCGGCGAAAACTACATACTGGGCCAGCAGTTATTGCCTTAGCAATCGCTATTTTCAAACAAACTGTTCGTGACCTTAGTGAACAAGAAAACACAGAAACCCTCTCTTTATGGGCGAAAGAATTAGGCTTTGAAGACAAACAGCAATTGCTGGAACTGTGCAAAAAACCCACCCTTATCATCCCCTGCAATATTACCTTTTACCCCTTACGAATTGGTGAAAATGCATTAAGCAATACGGTACGATTTTTTGTTAATAACTTACACCATCGTATCTCGGAAGAGTTATTAATCGAAGGTAACTTTTTATTTAAAGATACCGATATGGACATTCGTTTAGCTAAGCCTATTGTCGTAGAGGATTACTGGACCAGATTAGAATCAACGATTACAACCACCTTTGTTAACCACTCAGATTTAGCGCTAAAACAACTTTTAAATAAAGTTGAGCATAACGGTAATTTGAACAACCTATTGTTTCGTCTGAGTTATCAACGCAACGCTAATAGAATTCGTGATGATTACATGCATGCTATTTATGACAATGTCACTATTAACATTGCTCATATTGCCGCAACGCTGATCATGCATTTTGTTGCCGAAGGAAAGACCCATATTAATAAAAAAAAGCTGCATCAATTGATTTATGGCAGCATTAAGGAGTTACAAAAAAGCGACACGCTAAGCTTTCATCGAACGCTGCAAAACCCCTCTATTTATCGCAATTTGTTAATGACAAAAAGCGAGACTTTTGACCTGTTTTTAAAAAGTGCCTACGAGGCAAACTTGCTTGAATCGTCGGGCGTGTACTATAAATTTACCGAACACCTTTCCGCCGAACAAGATTTTGATAGCATTCGATATAAAAACCCTATTGCTGTAAATGCAAATGAGGCTGCATCCATTCCTCAGGTCAGAATAGCTATTAAAACCAGCTTAGCCTTTAAATTTGACAAACAATCCCACCGGTTTGCCCACCTACTATTTGAAGATGAGTTACTTGAATACCATTGGGATATTTCACAGTTTAAAGACCCAAAACACCAAGTAATCAATCAACAACAACACCTCACCGAAAAGTCCGCCCTTCCCTATCTGTTAATGCCAAAAAAATATAATGGGCAGTGCGTCGTGTTTGTTCACGGTTTGCTTTCAACGCCTATTGAACTTAAAACATTGGCTGAAAAATTTGTTGCCCAAGGATATATCAGCATCGGTTGCCGCCTAAAAGGCCATGGAACATCACCATGGGACCTACACAAAAGAAGCTGGCAAGATTGGCGTCAATCTCTTCAACAAAGTATCAAAATAGCACATTGTTACAGCAAAGATGTACACCTCGTTGGTTTTTCAAGTGGTGGCCTGTTGGCTCTGATGGTTACTGCGAGTCATCACCTTAATATACGTTCAGTTACCGCGTGTTCAGCCCCCGTCAGTTTTAAAGACCCTTTATCTCAACTGGTAAAAATCACTCACTACACGAATAAATTTATACAAAAAATCAGTAACTCTGATGGTATTTTGCCATTTAAAGCCAATCTACCCGAACACCCCCACCTTAATTACCACCACACCCCAATTGCAGCCATTAATCAGCTCTTAATTTTAATTAAAAAAACCCTCCCCAGATTAAAAAAAATTAACTGCCCTGTCTTCCTGATCCAAGGTGATAACGACCCTGTAGTTGCCCCATCCAGTTACCAAACACTTGCCAAACACATACCAACTAAACTATTACACTATCAATGGGTTAGCTCTAACCGGCATGGCATTTTGTACGAGAATACAGAGGGCTGCCAACAAAAGGTCATTGACTTTATCTGTCAGCAAAACAAATAGCGTAAAATAAACGTTCTTTAAACCACTAGTACTTTCCAATGCGCGTTCACCTTAAAACATTAGGCTGCCGATTAAACGAAGCTGAAATAGAGTCTTGGGCAAATGATTTTGTTGCCGAAGGGCACCAGCTTGTTAATCAGGAAACTGAGGCCGATATTTTGGTACTCAACACCTGTGCGGTCACGCAAGGAGCCGTAAGAAAATCTCGCCAACTTGTGCGAAAAACACATCAAAAAAACCCGAGGGCAAAACTTGTTGTGAGCGGTTGTTATGCCACCTTAAATGAGCAAGAAACTGTTGCCTTAGATGGCGTTGATCTACTCGTTAATAACCAACAAAAAGACCAATTAGTCACCTTAACACTTAATGAACTAAGTGAAGAAACAATGCCGAGCATTGCAACTGAGCCTAATGAGGTTGCGTTATTTTCTAGGGGACGCCAACGAGCCTTTATCAAAGTGCAAGATGGCTGCCGATACCGTTGTAGTTTCTGCATCGTCACCATTGCCAGAGGTGATGAAAAAAGCAAATCTATTGACAGTATCGTCGCCGAAGCCAACACCCTCCACCAACAAGGCATTTCAGAGATTGTTATTACAGGCGTACACCTAGGTGGTTATGGTAGTGATACAGGTAGTAATCTATACAATTTAGTAACAGCCTTATTACAACAAACAAGTATTCCAAGAATCCGTATGGGTTCTTTAGAACCATGGGATTTACCGCAAGGCTTTCTTGAATTATTTAAAAACCCAAGGTTAATGCCACATATGCATTTACCAATACAAAGCGGCTCAGACACGGTACTTAAAAGAATGTCTCGGCGCTGTAAAACAAGTGAGTTTCGTGCGCTTGTATTAGAAGCACGTAAAATAATGCCGAACATCAATATCACCTCCGACATCATTGTTGGGTTTCCCGGTGAAACTGATGACGAGTGGCAACAAACGCTAGATTTTGTACAAGAAATGCAATTCGGTGACTTACATATTTTTACCTACTCAACTAGAGAAGGCACCAAAGCAGCCTCTATGCCAAACCAAATTAGTACGCAGATCAAAAAAAGCAGAAGCCAAGCTCTTCATACCCTTGCGGCATCAGCAAAACGCGCCCAAATGGATAAACTAGTCGGTCACACTGTTAATGTTTTATGGGAGGATAGCCACCAAGTTGAGACTGACGGTGTCAGCACATTATTCGGTTATAGCCCAAATTATTTACGCGTTAAAATCACTAGCACAGAGCCTGAAAAACTCAGTAACCAAATCATTCCTTGCAAGCTGACTTCAATTGAAAATAATGTATTTAATGCCGAATTAGCCTAACTCTCCTCGTTCATAAAATAGTTTAGTGGCACCTGCTACTGCTACTGCAGGTGCAAACAAATTGATGACAGGAATAGTGGTTGCCAACAAACTTATACTGCCAAACGTCATCGTGTTGACACGAGATCTGTTTAGCATACGTTTTTGATCACTAAATAAAATCTTGTGGTTTTCAAATGAATAGCCTGCATATTCAAATGTTAAAAACCAAGCACTAAATAATAACCATAGCGGCAGGCTAATTACATTAATGCCAGGTATCACCGACAGTATTAACAGTGGAACCGCACGAAGTAAATAGTATGTGATCTTACGTAATTCCAACCCTAACATCTGAAACATTTCTTTAAGAAACGTGTCAGCATTTACTTCAACATAAGGCTGCCCCTTTAGATGCGCTTCTACGCCTTTGGATAACTGGCCATAAAAAGGTGCCGCAATAATGTTAGCAACCAAGGTAAAGCAATAATAAACAATCGCTAAAATACTGGTCATAAAGATAGGCAAAATCAACCACGCTAACCAAGATAACCAACTTGGCAACATAGAATCGACCATTGTTGATAAATAGTGCCACAGCAGCCAACTTGCCACACTAAAGAGCACCACATTAATCAATAGTGGAATAATAACGAAACGCCTTAATCCTGGCTGGCGGATTAAGTGGAAGCCCGCAATAAAGCTACCAATACCATGAGAAAATGATGTTAGGTTTGTTTTCATTTTATAGATTATAAATTTTTAACTTATTGGGAAGGTATTTTGATAAAATCAAAGTTACTTTAACTTAACGTTTTACAGTAACGGACTAGCAATTGATCAAATGGAATTAGCTTACACTAACACAAGTATAAACAGTATGAGCCAGCCAAAAGCAAAAGTTATCACAGTCACCAGTGGTAAAGGGGGCGTTGGTAAGTCTAGCACGGCCACTAATCTAGCGCTTTCTCTTACCGCGTTAGACAAAAAAGTGTGTGTATTTGATGCTGATGCTAGTTTGGCCAACATTAATATTCTATTAGGTATTCAACCAACGTATACCTTACAACATCTTTTAAACGGCGAAAAAAACTTAAAAGAAATTATTATTGATGGGCCACGCGGCTTAAAAGTTGTTCCCGGCGCGACCGGAATTGCTGAATATGCGCAATTAACAAATGAGCAAAAACTGATCTTATTAGCGGCTTTAGATAAACTCCAACAAGATTTTGATTATCTCATTATAGATACGGCTGCAGGCATTGGGGATGATGTTCTTGATTTTATTAGAGCCTCACAGTTTTCAATTATTATTATTACCCCCGAACCCACTTCTTTAACCGACTCCTTTTCATTACTTAAAGTTTTAAAACGCTCAAACTATAATCGAACTTCATATATTCTCGTGAATATGGCTTTAGATGCCGAGAATAGCCAAGCAATCTATAAACGTTTTGAGTCGGCTGTAAAAAAATATATTGATGTTGACATTAACTACCTGGGCTATATTCAAGTAGATGAAACCATGATTTCATCCATCAGGCTTCAATGCCCTGCTGTATTGTTAAGTCCAGACTCTAATGCAAGTGGCTGCTTTAAAAACTTGGCTAAAGAATTAGACAAAGAGGTTGCTGAACAAACTGTCGACTCATTCAGTGAGTTTTGGCGCCAGCAAGATGGCATTGACTCACGTGCTCAAACACCTTCTGAAACACCAGTCGTTACGTTTAAAGAAGACACTTTACCTAATACTGTCACACCGCCTGCTAGTGTAAAAACACCGCTTAGCTTTAAACAAGCCGCCGATTTTTGCATTGCCCAATTATCAACGGGTGATGTAACAGAAGAAGATTCAGCCGCTTTTTTAGAGCAACTTGCCCAGTTTCAACCACAAGTACCCGAAGAGCCCACGACTCAAGCAGATCAAGCACCCTCTTCGTCATCTATCCGAGAACTATACAATTACCTTGAACAACGCTCTTTTCCTAAAGACGAACTGCGAGAAATCGTCACAACACTTGAGCAAGTATATTTTGAAAAACACGCGGAAAGTCTTAATAGTTTTGAATCGAGCAGCTTAAAATTATTTGCTCAGTTCAGCGGAAATGAAGACGACTTACACTATCTCAATCAGCAACTTAGTTCATGTTTCCAACGCGAATTTAAGAAGCCACTATATGATGTTCTTGAGCACCTTGAAAGTTTAGTCAGCTCAAACAATTTTAGCCAGCAAAGCTTTGACGACCTGTTAAGTGAATTATTATCCAGTTATCAGAAAAAATTTAATGAGGCTTATAAAACCATGGCTGATGAAAACCTCAAATCCGCAAGGGAAGAAATTTCAGTTTTACAAAAGCAATTAAGCGACATTAATAACGAACTAAATGACACAAACAACACGCTAACCGAAAAAATAATGCTGTTAAATAAGATCCAAGCACTTCTACCCTCTTCCTAATTTCTTAAGATGGCGCAAAGCCTCGCTAGATTAACGACCAAACAAAGTAGAATAGTTTTTAGCACTCATTTGTGCTGTGGCGTCTAAGGATAAACCTCTTAATTCTGCCATTTTTTCTGCCACATATTTTACGTAATTAGGGTAATTTGGCTTTCCTCGCATCGGAACAGGCGCCAAATAGGGAGAGTCTGTTTCTATTAAAAAACGGTCATTGGGCACTTTTTTTGCCACTTCTTGAACTTGCTTAGCATTTTTAAATGTAACAATGCCTGAGAATGAGATATAAAACCCTAAGTCCAGTGCTTGTTTTGCCATCTCCCAATCTTCAGTAAAACAATGCAAAACACCAGCACACTCACCAGCAGATTCTTCCTGCATAATTCTAATTGTGTCCTGCTTTGCATCACGGGTATGGATGATAATCGGCTTATCAATTTTCTTTGCCGCCCAGATGTGATGACGAAAACGTTGCTGCTGGGTAAGTACCTCAGTCTCTTTTTCAATTCTAGAATAATCTAAGCCGGTTTCACCAATGGCCACAACCTGATCTTTCAAGGCAATATCCACTAATTCATCAACACTTGGATCATGGCCATCCATCTCATTAGGGTGCACACCGACCGATGTAGAAATATTTGCAAAACCGTTCACCAAATCTCGCATTGCAGGGTAATCTTCCCAATTAATTGACACACATAACATATGCTCTAATGAATCAGCTTTCGTAGCTTCTAAATATTCACTAAGACTATTTGAGAAAGGGCTTAGATCAACACGATCTAGGTGGCAATGTGAATCTATAAACATAGGTATTATCCTCTATAAATAAAAAACGGCCTTAAAGGCCGTTTCAAGAACATTCATCAAGTAACATTACATGGTGTGTGTAGGTCGCCCAGTTGCAGAGGTTCCTGCCAAATATGTTTCTATTTTTGCTCGCGCTGCACCACCATCTTGTTCATTAAATTGAACACCAACACCGTTCGATCTGGAGCCTTCTGCGCCCACTGGGGTTATCCAAATAATTCGCCCAGCAACCGGAATTCTTTCTGCCTCGCCCATTAGACTCAACAACATAAATACTTCATCACCTAAGCTATATTTCTTATGGGTTGGGATAAACAAACCGCCCCCCTCAACATAATCCATAAACGCCGCATACAATGCATTTTTATCTTTAATCGTTAAAGATAAAATTCCTTGGCGAGACTCTTTTCCTGTAGGGGTCATTTAACTAGCCTTTATTTACGTGTTAGTGAATAACTTTGTATCGCGAACTCTTCTAGCATTAACTGTTGGTTAACTTGATTAGACTCTAACGATGTTAAATAATTTAACTGCTCTAACAAAGTATGCATTCCTTTTAAGTGTAGCGTTTCTATAAAAACTTTCAAGTCAGCTCTCAGGTCAGGGTTCATTAGCTGATTATCTAAGGCACCATGAGCGCACTTGATTGCATCAGATAGCCACGACATCAGCCATTTTAAAACAGGCAAGCCTTTTAGGCTAATACATTTTTCAGCAAATAGGACTGGATCTAAACGCCCTTTCAAAAGCTCTATAAAGTTATTCAGTAACAGCTTTCTGATCTTCAAGGCCTCTTTTTGCCATAATTCTTTAGCATAAAGAGGCGCGTTGTTAGCTAAACTCAAATATTGTTCTGGCTCCTTACAGCCCAAACCAACTAACCAATCCTTTGCCTCAGTCAGCTCAATACCCTTAACGGTTATAAGCTGACAACGACTTCTTATTGTTGCGGGTACTTTCGACAGTTGATTCACTATCAAAACCAGGCAGGTATTTTCGCTAGGTTCCTCTAAGGTTTTCAGTAAACTATTAGCCGCTGAATGAGACATCGCATCGGCTGGGTCAATAACAACAATTCTTGGTTTAGTATATTGATTGCTTAATGCTAATGATGACATTAACTGCCGAATGGGTTCAATTTTAATACTCGTTTTGCCCTCTTCAGGTATTACATGAAAGAAGTCTGGGTAATTATCAGCTTTAAACAATAAACACGCTTCACATAAACCGCAAGCAAACGGCTCATCAAGAGATGAAGAACAAACAGCTCGATGGGCAAACGCGATAGCCAACGATGATACCCCTAACCCTTCGTTGCCAACTAGCATCAAAGCACTGGGTAAGCGGTCTTGCTTTAAGTAACGAGATAATGGCCCCCAATAGTTTTGTAACCAAGGGTAAACAGCTTGTAATTGATTACTCATCTAGCAATATTTTGTCTAAGTAAACGGCTATATTTTTCTGTACTTGTTGCAAAGGGTCAGAGGCATCAACAACACCAAAGCGTTTAGGTTCTGCCTTTGCTCTATCCAAATATACTTGCCGAACATTTTCAAAAAATACTTTTTTTTCAGATTCAAAACGGTCTGGATCACTTCTATTCGCCGCTCGTTGTAAGCCAATATCCACCGACAAGTCTAACAAAATGGTAAGGTCGGGCAACAAGCCCTTTTGAACAAATTGTTCTAGCCAGCTAATATCAGCAACTTTAAAATGACGCCCGCCCCCTTGATACGCATACGTAGCGTCCGTAAAACGATCACACACAACCCACTTGCCAGATTCTAAGGCCGGCATAATGACGTTTTTAATGTGTTGAGCCCGTGCCGCAAACATTAAGAGAAGCTCAGACTCATCACATAATGACTCATCATCATGGTCTAATAACAAGCCTCGAATTTTTTCGGCTATTTTTGTGCCACCAGGCTCTCTCGTTGTAACAACCTCTTGCCCGGCTAATTTTATATAGTTAGCAATGAACTCCAGATTTGTTGTTTTACCAACACCTTCAACGCCTTCAAGGGTTAAAAACTTTCCCACTTTCATTATTATTGCTTCCGTTGGTATTTGTTAACCGCTGCATTATGTTGCTTCAACGTTTCAGAAAATATATGCGTGCCATCACCATTCGATACAAAATATAAGTTTTTAGTGTCTTCTGGGTGTAGAACTGCGTCGATCGCCGCCTTACCAGGCATTGCTATTGGTGTCGGTGGAAGCCCATAACGTGTATATGTGTTATAGGGTGTGTCCTTACGTAAATCTCTATACCTTATATCACCGTCATACCCATCTCCCATACCGTAAATAACAGTTGGGTCTGTTTGTAGTTTCATACCTATTTCAAGTCTACGGATAAAAACACCCGCTATCTGCTTTCGTTCGTGAGCAGCCCCCGTTTCCTTCTCTACAATAGATGCTAGAATCAGTGCATCATAAACGTTTGGTATCACTGTTCTTACATCTCTTTTAGGCCATGCTGAATTAACGAAAACCTGCATCGAACGGTATGCACGACGAAGAATATCTACATCAGATGTATTTTTAGTAAAAAAATATGTTTCGGGTAATAGCATCCCCTCTAAATGTTTTTCCGGAATCTTCAATAACGTTAAATACTGACTGATACTCGCTTGTTCAGGCAGTGTTTTTTTAATCGCTGGATGCTCTCTAATGTCCCTTAAAACTTCCTTAAACGTTTGGCCTTCAATAATTGAAATAGCATATTGATTAACCTTGCCTTTGACTAGAAAATTCAATATTTGCACCGGTGTCAACCCTGGAGAAAATTCGTACTCACCTGCTTGTATTTTATTGGCAGCTCCTTCAAACCGTACATGCCATTTAAACCAAGGCCCATCTACCACGCCTTTCTTATCCAGCGTTGAAATAATTTGATTTAGGTTTTGACCTTTTTCAATGTTCACAACAACAGAGCCCATCTCGTTAGAAATAGACGATTCATTCATTGCATAGTTGTACATCATCCAAAACCAACCAAATAATAAACTACAAACAATAATTGTTATTGCTAATAAGCGCCGCATTAGTTTTTTCCCGCGTGTTGATCGACTTGATGCTGAATAGCAGCCAGTACGCTATCTAACGCCCAGTGTGCATACGGACCCGCCTCTTTAATAAAGGCTTTGTCATCAATTCTAAGTTGTTTAATAGCTCGTATAGGCATTAAACTATTTGTCATAAAAACCTCATCTGCATCTATTACGTTCTCCACAGACAGCTCCATTTCTCTACAATCCATTCCTTCTTGAGTCGCTTGAGCTATTAAGTAATCACGAATGATTCCTCTAACTCCCGCATTTTCTAATGTAGGCGTCATTAAAACACCCTTGCTAACAATAAAAATATTACTCATTGTTCCTTCAATCACTACGCCATCAACATCGAGCATTAAACCTTCGGTTGAAATAGTATCGCCAAATTCACTACGTGCTAACACTCGTTCTAATTGATTCAAGTGTTTAAGCCCAGCCAATAAGGGTTGGCGGCTTAGCTGAGTATGACATAAAACAAGGTCTAAACTAAGCAGTGGATTTTTAACCGTTGCCTTAGTTGCAGAAAAAGACACTAGCCGTGTTACGTTAGGGTTTTTTGGCGGCAAAAAACCTCTTTTACCGACACCTCTTGAAATCAATAATTTTATAACCCCACATTGATTTGTCTCGATGAGCTGAAAGATTTCTCTTTCTAAAATATCCTTATTAAGAGGTGGAAAACCCAGCACTTCGCAACCTTTTTGTAAGCGCTGCAAGTGTTCTTCAAGATAACAAGGGCAACCAAACTCCACTAGAATGGTTTCAAACAGGCCGTCACCATATTGTAAGCCCCTGTCTGAAGCATTAATTGAGTCACCATATTGACCATTAATTAGGGTCTTATCCATTACTAATATTCAACGCTTGTAATAAAGCTTTGGCTTTATGTCGTGTTTCTTCAAGTTCTTTTTCTGCAATTGAATCCGCCACGATTCCTGCCCCTGTCCTCAATATTAACTGCCTATCATTAATGGTAAAGGTTCTTATTAATATGTTTAGGTCTAAGTTGCCATTACGATTAATGTAGCCCATCGACCCGGTATAGGCACCCCTTGGCGTTTTTTCTAGTTCATTAATGATCTCCATACAACGAACTTTAGGACAACCCGTTATTGTACCGCCCGGGAAAACTGCTTTAATCACGTTTGAGGGCGACATGCCCGAGACCAATTTACCAGTGACGTTTGAGACTATATGATGCACTTCTGCATAAGATTCCAAGCTCATTTTCTCATCAACCTTTACCGTACCGGTTGTACAAATTCGCCCAAGATCATTACGAATGAGGTCAATCAACATAATATGTTCTGCGCTTTCTTTTGCATTAAAAAGTAACTCTTGCGCAAAACTATTGTCTAACAGTTCATCTTTATCTCTGGGCCTTGTGCCTGCGATAGGTCGCATTTGCACAACATCGTCAACACAACTAATTAAACGCTCCGGAGATGATGAACAAATAACCGTCTCGCCGAAACAAGCCAACCCAGCAAAAGGTGAAGGGTTATGTACCCTTAGTGAACGATAAACATCTAAATAATCACTCTGACCAGCAAACTCACCGGCCCATTGCCTAGAAAGATTAACCTGTAAGGTATCTCCTTCAATTAGATATGACTTAATCTTTTTTACACCCGCTAAAAAGGCGTTCGACGGGTCTTCTTTTAACTTGACTGTTGGATAGTTAAATCCACTCTTTTCCAGGGTCTCTAGATCAACCAATACTTGTTTAATTAAAGCATCATGTCCCTTTTCGCACACAATCCAGCAACGGTTATCCTGATGGCTTCTTATGATGGCTAAAGGGATTCTTACAGCACTCACCACCGGTAAGCTTTTATCTACTTGCAGATCGGAAAGTTTTTCTTCAATAACACCAATAAGTTCATAACTTAAAAAGACAAACCAGCCCCCCGTAAAAGGAAGTTTGTCAGCCTTACTTGGTACTTTCTCTCGTTCAAAAGCATGATCAAACTTAGCGAAAAATTGATTATTTTTTATGCTTGATGATTCAATTTTTTCGCCAGGAAAACCGAACAATATATCGAAAGCATTGGCTGAATGACTTGCATCATTACTTTCTAATAAAAATGGATAGCGCTGAGGATTCGCCGCATGGCAATCTAATAGGTCGAAATCTGAAGCAATTTCGATTTTAAGGTAATCGCCACAGTCTTTTATATCCAGTGTCACCTGGCAGGGTATAAGCTAAAGTCGTTTAAAGACGAGCGTGCCGTTAGTACCACCAAACCCAAATGAATTTGACACAACAACATTCATTTCCATTTGACGTGCTTCATTTGGCACATAATCTAAATCACAATCAGGATCAGGCGTAAATTGATTAATGGTCGGTGGCGCCACTTGATCACGCAACGCTAAAACAGAAAATACTGCCTCTGCGCCACCAGCTGCTCCTAGCATATGACCAGTCATGGACTTGGTTGAACTCATCGGTACTTTATAAGCATTATCACCTAATAAAGTTTTAGCTGCGTGCGTTTCAGCAACATCCCCAGCAGGTGTCGAGGTACCGTGAGCATTGATATAACTGACTTGTTCTGCATCTAACGAAGCGTCTTTTAAAGCATTTCGCATGCAACGGTATGCGCCATCACCATTCTTTGATGGCATGGTCATATGAAATGCATCGGAGCTCATTCCATAGCCGGCTAATTCTGCATAAATTTGTGCACCGCGTTTTTTAGCATGCTCATATTCTTCAAGCACCAAAACACCGGCACCATCACTTAAAACAAAGCCATCACGGTCTTTGTCCCAAGGACGACTCGCTGTTTCGGGTGAATCATTCCTACGTGACAAGGCACGCGCAGAAGAAAACCCACCATAAGACGTCACTGACGTGGCCATTTCTGCCCCACCAGCCACCATCACATCAGCATCACCGTATTGAATAATGCGCATTGCATCGCCAATATTATGCGCACCTGTTGTGCATGCCGTTACAATGGCGAAATTTGGCCCTTTCAATCCACGTAAAATTGAAAGGTTTCCTGAGATCATATTGATGATGTTTGATGGCACAAAAAACGGTGAAATCTTTCTTGGCCCACCTTTTTGAAAGCCTTCAAAACCAGCTTCAATGCCTGAAATACCACCAATACCTGCACCAATGGCTACGCCGATTCTTTCAGCATTTTCATCCGTCACCTCAAGACCAGAATCATCTAAAGCTTGGATTCCAGCCGCAACACCGTAATGAATAAATGGATCCATTTTTTTTGAATCCTTACGAGAAAGATAGTCATTTACATCGAAATCTTTAACGGCTCCACCAAAATTTGATGGAAAATCAGTTGTATCAAACCGAGTTATCGGGGCAATACCACTTTGACCATTTAAAATATTTTCCCAAGAATCTGCAACATTACCACCAACTGGTGACAACAAACCCAACCCTGTAACTACTACTCGACGTTTAGACACAATATGAACTCTCTAACATAAAACAAGCACGGCTTACGATAAAGTAAGCCGTGCTTGATAAAAAGAAATTGATTTATTCTGCGTTATTATTAACGTAGTCAATTGCTTGTTGAACAGTTGTGATACCTTCAGCTTGTTCATCAGGAATCTCACAATCAAACTCTTCTTCAAGAGCCATCACTAACTCAACCGTATCCAATGAATCTGCACCTAAGTCATCGATGAATGATGCTTCGTTTGTTACTTCTTCTTCCTTCACACCAAGTTGTTCTGCAACGATTTTTTTGACGCGCTCTTCAATATTACTCATTTTTCTATTCCCTCTGTATTTTTGGAACCACAAATTTAATTTGTGGTGTTCATATTATATTGCTAAATTTGTGGTCTTCTTATTATATTGCTAAATTAAAAAAGTTTAAACAATTCTATATATCAAACCAAGGACTACTACTAAAAACTTACGATCAATTATTCATTACCCCATATACATGCCACCATTAACATGTAAAGTTTCCCCTGTAATGTAAGCCGCTTTATCAGAACATAAGAAGGAAACAGCATTTGCTATCTCTTTTGCATCACCAAGACGCCCAAGAGGAACCCCTTCCAATAATGAAGCTTTTTGCTCATCTGGTAAGGCTTTTGTCATATCTGTGTCAATAAAGCCTGGAGCCACCGTATTGACTGTGATATTTCTTGAGCCAACTTCTCTCGCTAACGATTTACTAAACCCGATAATCCCTGCCTTAGCAGCTGCATAATTTGCTTGCCCAGCATTACCGGTTACACCAATAACTGAGGCAATACTAACAATCCGCCCTTTTTTATTTTTCATCATACCGCGCAAACAACCTTTACTAACGCGGAATATTGAACTTAGATTGGTTGAAATAATATCATCCCACTCATCATCTTTCATTCTGAGCATAAGATTATCTCTGGTAATCCCAGCATTATTCACCAACACTGTAGGCGCACCCACGGTAGATGTAATGTCTTTCAAGACCGACTGAATTGAATCTGTGTCGGTAACATCTAACGTCATTCCTTTACCTGAATCAGATAGATAATCTGATATAGCCGCCGCGCCGTTATCAGAAGTGGCCGTTCCAACAACATAAAAACCATCAGCGACCAGCTGTTGCGCAATGGCTTTACCTATCCCACGACTTGCTCCAGTAACCAATGCAATTGGTTTATTATTCATCATAATGCCTCTATCGTTTTATTAAATGAGCGCTCATCACCTAACGAGTAAAGTGCTAATGATTTATTAATTCTTTTATTTAATCCACTTAGCACTTTACCTGGACCACACTCAATAATGGTATCTATTCCGGCATCAGTTAACATCTCAACTGTCTCAACCCAGCGTACCGGCGTGTGTAATTGTTTCATCAGAGCCTGCTTAATATCAGATGCATCGTTATGTTGCGCTACATCCGTATTGTGTATGACTGAAATGGTTGGTATTGAAAACCTAACTCCGCCCAATACAGCCATTAACTTTTCAGCAGCTGGAGCCATCAACGCACAATGTGAAGGTACACTGACTGGTAACGGCAACGCTCTTTTTGCGCCCTGTTCTTTCGCCAACTCTATTGCTCTATTAACTGCGTTCGTATTACCTGCAATAACAACCTGACCAGGTGCATTAAAATTAACAGCCGAAACAGTTTCTCCCTCAGCCGCTTGATTACAAATATTTACTAAGTCAGCTACTTCAAGACCTAATATTGCAGCCATCGCTCCCTCACCTTCAGGGACGGCTTGCTGCATAAACATCGCACGTTGCTCAACCAATTTAACTGCATCAACAAAGTCCAAACTTCCCGCACAAACAAGCGCTGTATATTCACCCAAGCTATGGCCAGCCATAAACGAGGGAGTAACTTCCGCTGTAGATTGGAGCACGCGCCACATGGCAACACTTGCTGTTAGTATCAAAGGTTGTGTATTTTGTGTTTGGTTCAACTCTTCAACAGGCCCATTTTGGGCTAACGCCCATAAATCACGGCCTAATGCTTGTGATGCCTCATCGAAGGTTTCTTTGATTTGATTATAGTGAGCAGACAGATCACCTAGCATACCGACAGCTTGGGACCCCTGACCTGGAAAAACAATGGCTATTTTGTTTGATGACATAATGTATTAAATGATTTGAATTTACTGAAGACTTACATTTTTACAAGAGCAGAACCCCAGACAAAACCACCACCAAAGGCTTCCATCAAGACTATTTCACCTTTTTTAATTCGCCCATCTCTAACTGCTTGATCTAATGCAAGAGGCACTGAAGCAGCAGACGTGTTGGCTTGATTTTCTATCGTGAGAACAACCTTTTCCATCGGCATATTCAGCTTTTTTGCAACCGAGGAAATGATTCTTATATTAGCTTGGTGCGGTATTAACCAGTCAACATCTGATTTATCCATGTTGTTGGCTTCAAGTGTTTCATCCACAACACGGCTTAATGTTTTAACCGCGACTTTATACACATCATTGCCGTGCATCGTCATGAAAGCCTGATCACCTTCTTGTTTTTGGTCTTTGATTGGATTGTTCACATACAGCAGATCTTGATATTGACCGTCGGCGTTCATATGCGTTGATAAGATACCGGGCTCTTCTGATGCTTCTACCACAACTGCGCCCGCACCATCACCGAAGATCACACACGAGCTTCTATCTGAATAGTCGAGAATCCTTGAATTCGCTTCTGAACCGACAACCAGTGCTTTTTTTGCGCCCCCAGCTTTTATAAATTGGGTTGCAATGCCCAAGGCATAAATAAACCCTGAACAAGCCGCCTGAACGTCAAAAGCTGCCCCACCGTTTGCGCCCAGCCTATTTTGTAAAATACACGCCGTACTAGGAAAAACCCTATCAGATGAACTGGTAGCAACAATAATAAGATCGATTTCAGAGGCATCTAACCCCGCTGCTTCAAGTGCGTTATTAGACGCAATCTCAGCCATACTAGAGACAGACTCTTTTTCATCGATAACGTGTCTTTGCTTTATCCCCGTTCTGGAATAAATCCACTCGTCAGTCGTCTCTAATGTTGATTCAAAATCTTTATTAGTAACAACTTTTTCAGGCAAATAACTACCTGTACCGGTTATTTTCGCATTAAACATTAACTAATGCCTTACCTAACAACACGAAGCTGAACGGCCCGAAGATACGTTAAAACAAAAACCTTATTAATCTTTATCAGCGACAACTTGTTCGCCGCGGTAAAAACCATCTGCACTCACATGATGACGCAAATGAACTTCACCAGTTGTAGGCTCGGTTGATAATGTTTTCGCTGTCAACGCATCGTGTGAACGACGCATACCACGTCTTGAACGTGATTTTTTACTTTTTTGTACTGCCATCTCAAATTCTCCAGAGAATTAATAACCCTTATCGCTTTTAAGCCATAAGTCTTTCCACAACAAAACACATTTATTTTGCTGACATTAGTTTTTGCCCATTGGACATTATTTCTTGAGTAGACGCTAAATCTTCTGTCTAATTCAACTTTAACTTTTCTAAAACCTCAAACGGATTCTTCTTTTTTTCCGTTTCAAGCCCATAATCTTTGCTTGCGCTACTTTTAGGCAACTCAACCGGACACACTTCGTGCCTTGCTATGGATGGAAGCACTAACACCACTTCTGCCTCAACGACATCGCTGATCAGCAAGCGCTCACCTTCATACAAGTAAGGCTCATAATCATCTGGTATTAATGATGCTCTAGCCTCATCATTAATAATCGCCAATTTCACATCTATATTGACCGGAAAATCAGTCAATTCTAAACAAGCGGCGCATTGTAACACGAGATCTGCTGAAATCCGACCTGTTAAAACAACAAATTTTCCGACTTTTGAAAATGTTAAATCTGCCCTTATTGAAGAACTAGACGGATCAATATCAGCCTGTATTTGCTGTAATTCATCGTAAGGCAGTTCGCCTGTAATGTTTCGTTCTTGACTGGCGCACAACGATGGGTCAACTTCTATCTGCAATGTCTTGGTCATATTAGGTAAAATGATCTTAATTCAAATTAACTATATTATATGAAAAATCATCCGACATTAGTATTAGCTTCTAGCTCACCTTTTCGTAAAACGCTGCTAAAAAAAATTTATCCTAACTTTGAAACCGCCTCACCGAATATTGATGAATCGTTTAAAGCCAACGAAAGCCCTATTGAACTTTCAAAGCGTCTCGCGTTTGAAAAAGCGACCGCGTTGACGCCAGACTTTCCTAACCACCTCATTATTGGCTCTGACCAAGTCGCCATGCTTGGGGATCAGCAACTTACTAAGCCCGGCGAATTTAACAAGGCCGTACAACAGCTAACACGCTCATCAGGGAAAACCATTGTCTTTTATACCAGCTTAACGCTTCTAAACTCTAAAACTCACGAGAGCATCACCGAAACAGACATCTGTAGAGTGCATATGAAAACCCTATCTCTTGGGGAAATAGAAAACTATGTACTCAGAGACAAACCATATGGCTGCGCGGCTGCTTTTAAATCAGAAGGCCTAGGCATCGCTTTATTTGATCGCATTGAAGGTGAGGACCCCAATGCACTTATCGGGCTGCCTTTAATCAAGCTGACTAATATGTTAACAACAATGGGCGTTAAAATACTTTAATAGTCAGGCCAGCAACTCTATCGAATAGCCATCAGGGTCTTTAACAAACGCTAAAATACTGTCTGTTCCCTTCATCGGCCCTGCTTCGCGTGTTACCACCCCGCCTTTTTGACGAATTAGCTCACATGCTTCATAGACATCAGCAACTTGTATGGCAATATGCCCAAACGCATCCCCTAGGTCATAGGCACCTTTATCCCAGTTATGCGTTAGCTCTATAACTGTACCGGCACTTTCAGGCTGATACCCGACAAACGCTAAGGTAAAACGGCCCTCAGGAAACTCCTTGCGCCTCAATAGCGTCATCCCTAACACCTCTGTATAAAATTCAATAGAACGGTCTAAATCTGCGACACGAAGCATGGTATGTAATAAACGCATATTTCTCCTTTAGAAAGTCTTAATAGTTAAAGCACCTTATGGCCATTTAAATAATCTTGGTAATAAGTCACTACTTTTTTTACATACTGTTCTGTTTCCGGATAAGGTGGCACCTTATTTCCATATTTCAAAACAGCTGATTCACCTGCATTATAAGCAGCTAGGGTTAGTTTAATATTAAATTTAAACAGTTCTAATAAATACCTTAAATACTGAACACCGCCACGAATGTTTTGCGCTGCATCAGTACGGTTACTGACTCCATATCGTTTTGCCGTTCCAGGCATTAATTGCATCAAGCCTACGGCTCCAGCTCTTGAGACAGCCTTTCTATCATAAGCTGATTCAGCATGAATAATAGCCATCACCAACGCAGGGTCGACCTTATATTGCCTAGCTTGCTGCTTAATCAGTGGTGTCAATTGACGACGATTACGCTGAAAGTTTTTATACTCAATCGTGCCTTTTTTAGGCGTCCGCATAATAAGCTTAAAACCGCCCCCGACGGGGTTATCTGTAAAATAAACATGGCCGTTTTTATCGACTTTTTTGTACAGGTCGGCCTGTATTACTGGTATAGCAACCAGCAACAAAATAAGCAAAATAAAATGATTAACACAACCCATACATTTTCTCAAAAGCCAAGAAGATTCAAAATCTCTTTATAACACAGCTTCTTACCCAACTGCCTCGAATAAACCTTTACTGACAGTTACTACACAGGCAAATAAAATGAGACCTCCCTCACAAATTTCATCATATAATGACTAAATAAAGCAGATAAACTCACCAAACTCCAGCTGTTTACAACTGGCTTCAAATTTTGTACTAATATAAATACAAACCGTCAAACAGAGGAATTAAATGTTACAGCAAGACGAACCCAAACAAGCCGCCGAATATTTAAGGCAAGCAATCCCAATGTTGTCACAACATAACTTACCTCCCACCCCCATCAACTACTCTATTTTTTACAGTTATTTATCTGGTAATTCCCAGACCCTTAATGACGTCATCGATAGCATTATTAGTGAAAAAAAACCTTTTACATTAGCTATCATGCTGGAACTTTATGAAAAATACATCAATGGTGGAGCAACCCTAGAACAACAAGAAAAAATACAGCACTCCTTAGAAAAAGTCATGTCTTCAGCATCTGAAGAAGTCCAACAGGTCAGCAGTGGTGCCGGAGAGTTTGACAGCGCAATTAACAAACATGCTGAAACTTTATCCTATACAACCGACCCACAGGCCGCTGCACTTGTGCTCAAACAAGTCATGCAGGATACACGAGAGATGGTTAAGAACAATCAGGCCACCCAAGCAAGGATGCAAGAAACAAATGCTGAAATTCTTAAAATGAAAGCCGAATTAGAGGCAGTAAAAGCAAGCGCTGAAAAAGATGCGTTAACAGGCCTTAAAAACAGAGGCGCGTTTGATAAAGCGATAGATAACGTTGTTCATAGTGAAACCAATTTAAGTGCAACCCTGGTTCTACTTGATATTGATCACTTTAAGCGTGTAAACGATAATTTTGGCCACCTTGTCGGCGATCGAGTTATTCGTTACGTTTCCGCACTTTTAACCCAGATTGTTGGCTCAGAGCACCATATTGCTAGGTATGGTGGTGAAGAATTTGCAGTTATTTTAACCGGCCTAGATATTGACAACGCGAAGCAGCTGACGGAAAAAATACGTATTGCAATGAGCAACAGTAAGCTGCAACGAAAAGAAAGCGGTGAAGCCATTGGAGAGGTAACAATCTCCGCAGGTATCGCAACAGTTAAAGCAACCGATAGTGTTGAACTGTTAATTGATCGCGCCGATAAAGCACTGTACCAAGCAAAAGAAGCAGGCCGAAATAAGGTTGTTATAGCCGCATAATTATAACGATTAATTCTTACCTTCGATCACAAAGGCTCATTTAATGAGCCTTTTCTTTACCCTATAGGCGGCTATACTACCCGCCGTTATACTAAATATCAACAAGACCAATACATGCAGCAGCACCAATGACACTTCTCCACCTGTCATTAACGGGCGCACCAAGGAAATAGCGTGATACAAAGGTAACACGGTAGCAATCCACTGAACTATTTGCGGCAAGGTATCTATAGGGAAAAAGACGCCACTAACTAAAACCATTGGGGTAATAAATAGCGTCGTGTAATAAAGAAAAAAATCATAACTTTTGGCGCTTGATGTCATTAACAACGCCAATGATGAAAAACACAGCCCCGTTAGAAAAGCAACGGGCAACACTAATAACGCCCAGCCATTTTCCACCAACCCCAAGAAGGCAGCGACAATTAATATAGCACTGACACTGATAAAACTTTTAGTCGCCCCCCAGAGTATTTCACCAAAAACCACCTCACCAACATTCACCGGTGTCGTCAGCATGCCTAACCATGTTTGCTGCACTTCCATTCGAGTATAGGCGGAATACATGCCTTCAAAACTTGCCGAATTCAACGCGCTGGTGCAGACAACCCCTGAGGCCAAAAAAGCCATATAGGGCATTCCCTCAACCTCGCCCACAAATCGGCCCAAGCCATAACCCAATACGATTAAATATAACAAAGGCTCACCAAAGTTACCCAGCAATGAAGGCCCAGCAAGCTTCCCCCAAACGCGAATATTTCGCGACCAAATTGACCGACTTCTGGATAAAAATAGTTTCAGTTTAGCTAGTTTATTCACGCAAATCTCGCCCAGTTAACTTGATAAAAACATCTTCTAAATTCGCGGGACGAAACAGATAATCATCATGCGTCCCTTGCTCTAACACAGCCAAAGCATGGTTCATTTTCTCGCCATAAAAAAAGCAAATATCCCCTGATTTCTCAAACCGAGCGAGCGTTTTATCCTGCTTTAGCACCGATATTAAATCGTCCGAAGCTGCATGAACTTCAAGAACATGTGATTCAATTTCATCCTTAATTAACTCCTTAGGTGGCGAATCGGCCATCACCTCGCCGTAGTCCATCACAATAACCCGATCACATAAGCGCTCCGCCTCTTCCATATAGTGCGTCGTTAAAATTAGAGTAAGCCCCTGTTTTTTTAACTCGCGAAGCTTTTGCCAAATAGCTTGGCGTGCTTGTGGGTCTAGCCCAGTCGTTGGTTCATCCAGAATCAATAATTTAGGCTTATTAATCAAAGCCCTTGCCAATGACAGACGTCGTCTCATGCCTCCAGATAACGCTGATATTTTACAGGCCGCTTTATCTTCTAACGATGCAAATGCAAGAAGCTCTTTTGTTCGTTCTTTTAATGTTTTTTCGTCGATACCAAAAAAACGCCCATAAACGTATAAATTTTCTTCAACGGTAAAATCAGGGTCCAAATTATCCATTTGAGGTACAACACCGACAGATTCCCTGATAAGCGATGCGTTTGCAGGCATCGGCAACCCTAAAATTGACAGTTCTCCGGTATCTATCGGACAGTGACCAACCAACATCCTTAACGTCGTCGTTTTACCTGCGCCATTTGGACCCAATATTCCACAAAAACAACCCGCTTCAATATTTAAATCTAGCTCATTAACCACCTGTTTATTATTATAAAACTTGGAGATTTTTTTAATCTGTACGATGTGCGATGCAGAATTGACAGCATTCATTATTAATAACGATAAACTTTTTATTGGCTAGATATTATAACTGGCTGGCTATAAAAAACAGTTATTATTCTGGGTGCCTGATGCTCATAAGGACTGAACTTTTATCATTAAATATAGACTAACCTTTTATCTACATCATTGTAGGGATACATTTTAGATGAGTGAAAACAATGGAACCAACATTGAATACCTAAGCTATCTTGATGAACACGGAGCGTTATTACAACCTCTTCAAACACCACTCCAAAACCGTGAAACGCTAACTCAACTCTACCGCACACTCGTTACCTCAAAACTTTTTGATGAAACGATTATCAATTTGCAGCGAGTTGGAATCATTTGTTGTTTTACGAGAGATTGAAAAAGAAAATCTAGACGGTATTAAACAAAAACTGGCGACATTAAAAAGTAAAATTGTACAACGAAGTTTTTCAGCCAATGAATTACGAGGCCACACCACAGCCTTCATAGAAGACCTTCAACAGCCCTATTAACTAGCCTGCCATCGCTTTAAATCGCTTAACGTATCAACATCCCAAAGCATCGGCAACAAGCTATATGTCAGTTTTGCACCTGTCAATGCCTTCAAGGTCTGGCTTAGTACCGTTGCTTCACCCCAATCAACCTGACTAAACATATTGTCGCGCACCTTGGTGCAACCAATTAATACAAAACCACCATCTTCTGCCGGCCCCAAAACCACCTTCGAGTCTGTCAGCAACTGAAAGGCTTCCATTAAATAATTGAGAGTAAAAACTGGGCAATCGGCACCAATCAACACAACCCTATTTGCCTCGTGAAGCCCTTGCTCAAGAGCATACTTCATCTTATCACCCAGGTTAGCGCCGCGTTGTTTGCGTAGGGCAAATTTATATTTCTTAGCAACCTGCTGAAAAAAGTCATGTTGTAAATCAGGCGCACACCATAGTTGGACGCTGTAATTACTGCTAGCAGCTAACTCAACAACACTGCTTAATAACGTTATATATACATCAGTTGCTGCCTTCACACCTAGTTCGGGTATCAAGCGCGTTTTTACAAAACCGTCTATAGGTGCCTTCGCAAAAATTTGCAGTACTGTATCAGCCATCAGATTTGCTATTATTGTTAGCTTGGAGCGTTTTATCCTAAACGCTAATCACCTATACTACCACGCTACAAAAAATATCCTTTCGTTATGAACCCAGATTTAGCTTCTCTTCAACCGTACCCATTTGAGAAACTCGCTAAACTCAAGCACGGTATTACACCACCCAATCAGTTAGAGCATATCGCTTTATCTGTTGGCGAACCCAAGCACCCTACGCCTCAAATAATTACCGATGCATTGCTAAAACACTTACATACCCTTGGCCAATACCCAACCACAAAAGGGCTAGACGAATTACGACAAAGCATTGCCGCATGGCTTTCTCAACGTTTTGATATAAACCCTAACGCGCTTGACCCAAACACACATATTTTACCGGTTAGTGGCACACGAGAAGCCCTCTTCTCATTCGCACAATGCGTTGTCCAACGAAGTGATAAGGCCATCGTTGCCATGCCAAACCCCTTTTATCAAATATATGAAGGGGCAACTTTATTAGCCGGTGCAAAACCATTCTTCATCAATTGTGATCAAGAAAACAATTACCTGCCCGATTACGACAAAGTAAGCACAAAAACATGGAAAAACTGCCAACTACTTTATATATGTAACCCTGGCAACCCCAGTGGTGCAAACCATACCGAGGCACAACTAAGACAACTTATTGAACTAGCACACCGTTATGACTTCATCATTGCGGCGGATGAATGTTATTCAGAGATATACACCACTGAACACAATAAACCATTAGGTTTATTAGAGGTCAGCCAGAACATGGGCAACACAGATTTTTCACGTTGTGTTGTTTTTCATAGCCTGTCCAAGCGCTCAAACGCGCCGGGTTTGCGATCAGGGTTTATTGCTGGCGATGCTAAGGTTCTAAAAAGCTATTTTAATTACCGTACTTATCACGGCTGCACCATGCCAACGCCGACCCAACATGCCAGTATTGCCGCTTGGGGACACGAAGAACATGTTAATGAAAACCGCATTCTTTATGCTCAAAAATTCAAAGATGTGCTGTCTATAATTGACGATAGCTTGGATGTAAAAGCACCCGACGCGGGCTTTTATTTATGGGCAAAAACACCTATTTCTGATATCGACTTTGCACAGCAACTGTTCGAAAAACAACATATCACCGTGTTACCTGGGCAGTTTCTAGCCCGCAATACAAACGACGGCAACCCTGGTTTAAATCATATTCGTATGGCGCTGGTAGCACCAGTGGGCGAATGTTTAGACGCCGCACACCGAATTAAACAATTCATACAAACTCTTTAAACTATCATTAAATTATAGGATTAACACATGCAAAACCTTGAAAACATTATCAATGAAGCTTTTGAAAACCGCGCTGACTTTGATTCAAAATCAGTCTCCTCAGAAATTCGCAGTGCCGTTGAACAAGCACTTGCTATGCTAGACAGTGGCGAAGGTCGTGTTGCAGAAAAAAAAGACGGCGACTGGGTGGTCAATCAGTGGTTAAAAAAAGCTGTTTTATTATCGTTCAAGATCAACGACAACCGCATCATGGACCGTGATGAAAACCGCTTCTACGATAAAGTAGAGACTAAATTTGCTAACTACACTGAAGAAGATTTTAAAAATGCCGGTATGCGTGCTGTACCAGGTTCAGTGGTTCGTGCAGGTTCATACATTGCACCTAATGTTGTCCTCATGCCCTCTTTCGTTAATATTGGCGCCTATGTAGATAGCGGTTCCATGGTTGATGGTTGGGCAACAGTTGGCTCATGTGCACAAATCGGTAAAAATGTTCATTTATCGGGCGGTGTTGGTATTGGTGGTGTTCTAGAACCATTACAAGCAGGCCCTACCATCATTGAAGATAATTGCTTCATTGGCGCTCGCTCTGAGATTGTTGAAGGCGTTATTGTTGGCGAAGGTTCCGTGATTTCAATGGGTGTTTACATCGGCCAAAGTACAAAAATTTACAACCGTGAAACAGGCGAAATTATGTATGGACGTATTCCTCCTTACTCTGTGGTTGTACCGGGCAATTTACCATCAAAAGACGGTACACATAGCTTATATGCGGCCATTATTATCAAAACGGTAGATGAAAAAACTCGCAGTAAAACTGGTTTAAACGATTTATTAAGGGATTAATATGCCCATCGTTATGTATGGTATTAAAAACTGTGACACCATTAAAAAAGCCAAAAAATGGCTGACTGATAATGGGATCGAGTTTACGTTTCACGATTACCGGCAAGATGGCCTAAACGAAGCTCTTTTAAGCGCTCTCGAAGGCCGCCTTGGTTGGCAAGCGATGATTAACAAACGAGGTACAACATGGCGCAAACTTGATGATGAGGTAAAATCATCAATCGATAGGGAAAAGGCCATTAGCATCATGTTAGAAAACCCCGCGATCATTAAACGTCCTCTCTTAGATACCGGCAAAACCCTAGCACTTGGCTTTTCCGCTGATCAATACCAACAACTATTGTCTACATGAGTGATACATTAAACCTCACCCTTGCCTTACTTAAAAAGCAATCACTTACGCCTAACGATGCAGGCTGCATGGACTTGATGGCAGAGTACCTGCAAGAACGTGGCTTCAAAATAGAGTGGATGAACTTCGGCGAAACACGCAATATGTGGGCAAGAAAAGGCAGCGAAGCGCCGTTATTTTGTTTTGCAGGTCATACCGATGTGGTACCTACGGGTCCACTAGAAGAATGGAGTACTCCACCTTTTGAACCTACCATCAAGGATGGCTTGGTCTATGCCCGTGGTGCCGCTGACATGAAAGGCAGTTTAGCGGCAATGATGACTGCTTGTGATCGTTTTATTACCGAACATAGCACTCACAACGGCTCTATTTCGTTCTTAATCACTAGCGATGAAGAAGGCCCCGCCCATGATGGTACTGTTAAAGTCATTGACACACTGAACCAGCGCAAAGAAAAAATCGATTTTTGTATCGTTGGTGAACCGTCGAGCCATAAACGTTTTGGTGATATGGTACGCGTTGGTCGACGCGGTTCGATCAATGGTTATTTAACCTTATTTGGTAAACAAGGCCATGTTGCCTACCCCGAATTAGTCGATAACCCTATCCATGCCCTAGCCCCTATTTTGTCAAAAATAACGGCAGAAAAATGGGATGAGGGTAATGAATATTTCCCCCCAACTAGCTTTCAAATCTCTAATATTAATGCTGGAACCGGTGTTGAAAATGTTGTTCCTGGGCAACTTAATTTAGTGTTCAATCTACGTTTCTCGAGCGAATTAACACCCGAAGACATTAAACGGCGTATCACTTACATAGTGGACCAAAATTCAGATAATTATGAGCTTAGTTGGCAGGTATCCGGTTTACCATTTCTGACCGAGAAAGGAACATTAACCAACGCTGTTGAACAAGCCATTTATGAACTAACCGGCAGTACACCTGTTTTATCGACTGGCGGCGGCACATCTGATGGTCGCTTTATTGCCCCAAGTGGTGCCCAGCTCATTGAGCTAGGCCCCATTAACGAAACAATCCATAAGGTTAATGAATGCGTCCGTATTGACGATTTAGACACATTATCACTGACCTACTCTAAAATACTAGAAAATATTTTACTTTAACTACAAAACATAACTGGCTGATTTATATGAACTATGACTTTGATTTAATATCTATTGGTGGTGGTAGCGGTGGTATCGCTGGTGCGAATCGAGCAGCTTCTTACGGTGCTAAATGTGCAGTTGTTGAGCAAGCTAGGCTCGGTGGAACCTGCGTTAATGTTGGCTGCGTTCCTAAAAAGGTAATGTGGTTTGCCGCCTCGACAGCAGACATTATTCACTCGGCTAGCGATTATGGTTTTGACGCTTCACTCAATTCCTTTAACTGGCACTTGCTAAAGCAAAATCGAGACGCCTACATCAAACGCCTCAATGGAATTTATGGCAATAATTTACATAACAATAACGTCGAACATATTGAAGGAACCGCATCGTTTATTGATAGTCACACTATTCAGGTTGGTGACAAACAATATACGGCTAAACGTTTCCTCATCGCCACCGGGGGTAAACCGGCTATCCCCAATATTCCTGGTGCGCAATACGGTATTACATCGGATGGTTTTTTTGAACTTGAAAAACAGCCCCGCAAAGTGGCCATCATTGGTGCAGGGTTTATTGCCGTTGAGCTCGCAGGTGTCTTCCAAGCCTTAGGCACTCAAGTAACACTTATTATACGAGGTGACCACGCTCTTCGATCATTCGATAGTATGTTAGGTACTGAGTTAATGAAAGCCATGCAACACCAAGGTATTCAAGTTGAAACTCAAACCACACAAACGTCTATTGATAAAAGCCCCGAAGGAAAATTAACCATCAACACCACTACTGGCGTCGTTGACGGCGAATACGATGAAGTTATTTGGGCAATTGGACGTGAACCAAACACCGATTCATTATCTATTGAAAAGGCAGGTATTGAACTTGATAAACGTGGCTTTATCACCACCGATGAGTGGCAAAAAACATCTCAAGAGCATATTTTTGCCGTCGGCGATGTGACTGGGCGAGCTGCCTTAACACCCGTCGCTATTGCAGCAGCACGCCGCCTTTGCGACCGATTATTTAACGGTCAGCACGAGCGTAAATTAGATTACAACCTGATTCCTAGCGTCATCTTTTCACACCCTCCGATCGGAACAATTGGCCTCACACAAGAGCAAGCCATTGAGCAATTTGGCGATAACGTAAAAACCTACACCTCCACCTTTAACCCTATGACACAGGCGCTATCAGTTGATAAACAGCCCACCACTATGAAACTGGTAACCACAGGAAAAGAAGAAAAAGTGGTCGGTTGTCACCTGTTCGGTGAAAGCTCTGATGAAATTCTTCAAGGTTTTGCTGTTGCTATCAAAATGGGCGCAACCAAAAAGGACTTTGACGATACCGTTGCCATTCACCCAACAAATGCGGAAGAATTAGTGACGATGACCTAGCCTTTAATATCAATAGGCTCTTAGTCATCAACGGTCTTGTCACCAAAAAAAACACTAACCTAGGTGACACCGGGGCAGCATGAAAGGAGGTTAGCTCTAACCTCCTTTACGTCTTGCCTCACCGGCTTCAAATTCCGCTAATTGTTCAGGTGTTGCTGGTAATTGATATTTCTCTTTCCATTCGGCAAACGTCATGCCATACACAACCTCTCTAGCCGCTTCATAATCAATATCAACATCTCGTTCTTTCGCTTCAGCCATATACCATTTAGAAAAACAATTTCGGCAAAAGTCTGCCAAATTCATCAAATCAATATTTTGCACATCTGTCTTCGTTTGAAAGTGTTTAAGAATACGCCTAAAAGTGGCGGCTTCAATTTCTAATTGTGTTTGTTTATCCATCATTATTCTCCTTTTTAGGGTAAGTGGGGCCTTTCTAAATATTCATGTGATTGCATTTCAAGCAAACGACTGACTGTACGTTCAAATTGAAAAGCCAGCTTTTTACCTTGATACAACTTCTCAGCAGACACTTGTGCTGACATAATTAATTTAACATTATGGGCATATAACTCATCGACTAAATTAACAAAACGGTTCGCATGGTCATTACTCATATCATTCATTACCACAACGTCTGATATCAATACAGTGTGAAAACAGCGCGAAATTTCAATGTAGTCAGCTGAACCACGTGGAATATCACAAATGACTTGATAATCAAACCATACAACCCCTTCTGAGCAATGCTTTACATCAATAATCCGCCCCTCTATTTCAAGTGCTGACTCAGGTTCAACATCTGCAACGGTTAAGTGTTCAAACAACTCATTTAATACCTTGTCTGTTTGATCATCCAAGGGAGAATGATAGATTTCCGCCTGTTCTAATTCTCGCAATCGGTAATCTGTTCCACTGTCTAATTTTCTAACCTTACAGTTGGCCTTCAATGCCTCGATAGCGGGTAAAAACCTTGCCCGTTGCAGTCCATCCTTATATAAACCATCCGGCTCGATATTAGACGTTGCAACTAAACAGATACCACGCTTAAATAAAGCCTCAAACAAGCGGCCTAACAGCATTGCGTCGGTAATATCGGAAACAAAAAACTCATCAAAACACAACACCCTACAACGTTGTGATATTCCATCGGCCACCTTTTGTAGTGGATCTTCAACATTTTTTATCTCACCGAGTTGTTTATGAACTTTTTGCATAAACCGATGAAAATGTGTTCGCTGCTTTTCTTTAAATGGTAAAGAATCGTAAAAGATATCCATAAGATAGGTTTTGCCCTGCCCTACACCTCCCCATAAGTAGAGCCCTTTGGGCGCCAATAAAAGAGGTTCTGATTTGGCCTTAAATATAGAAAAAAAACCTTTCTTTTCAGTTAGCTGGGAGGGTGTATTGAGCAGCTCTTTATACAAATCATTTAAACACTGAATAATGATTTTCTGTGCATCATCTTTAATAAAACTTTTTTGCGCCAGATCAAGTTCATAGCGTTCTAATGGGCTCATAGTGAAATATCAATAATTGTGTTAAATTGTTAATTTGAAGATATTGAAGTCGTTACCAAGCCAGCAACTTAAATTAAGTATATTGTAGCAATTATCCCTCATGAACATTCAAGCAAATTTAACCGGTGTTAGCCTAATACCCAATCCTAAAAAGGCTGCCAACAAACCGACTGGCACACAGGAAGATTTAAATGAAAAGCACATAGCAAGTCAGGAGAAAAACAGCCCGTTAACAACTAAAAACATTGAACGCGCTGAAATAATCCAAAAAATTGAAACGCTAAATGACAGTCAAAAAGCCAATATTCATATTGACAACCTAGACTACAAAAACCAAAAATCAATCCAGTCATACCTTGATCATCAGGCTCTAGAAAGCCAAACTCTACGCGATGAACTCCACAGTCAATTAGGCGTAGATTTTTCTGTTTAAATATACACCTCCTATACCATGAAACTTCTGACTGATTTTTTTCCAATATTACTATTTTTTATTGTCTACAAATGGCAAGGCATATACGCTGCAACAGTTGTCGCAATTATTGCGTCTGGCCTTCAGGTTGCTTCATTTTGGCTTAAAAATAAACGAGTCGATTCAACACATATAATGACTTTCTGCCTTATGCTTCTTTTTGGTGGCGCAACACTCTACCTACAAAATGAAACCTTCATTAAATGGAAACCCACAGTGATCAATTGGCTTTTTGCCTTTGCTTGCATTTCCACGCACTTTATTGGTAACACCCCTCTTGTTAAACGCATGATGAGCGGTGGATTAACACTTTCTGACAAAATTTGGACAAAACTAAATGGCATTTGGGCTCTTTTCTTTGTAGTACAAGGGCTTTTAAACCTGTATGTTATGTACAATTTCGACACAGATACTTGGGTAGATTTCAAATTGTTTGGAATGCTTGGGTTAACAATAATGTTTATTGTGGCTCAAGGCATTTACCTTACCAAGCACATCGAAGACCCTATAAACCAACCAGATAACCATAACTAGGAATTTTTCTACAGATAAAATGACAAACCGTACAGATATAATAAAAGACACTTTAAATAAGGCTATTCAGCCCGAGTTCATTCAAGTATTAGATGATAGCCAATCTCATGCAGGGCATGAAGGTGCTAAATCAGGTGGTGGGCATTTTTACCTGACCATTGTTTCTAATAAATTTGAAAATAAATCAAGAATTCAACGTCACCAGCTTATTTATCGAGCATTAGGTGACATGATGAAAAGCGACATTCATGCACTTAGCATTAAAGCCTTTACACCAGAAGAAAAACCGACAACAGGAGATTTAAATGAAGGGTAAATTAGTCATCATTGGTTCAATTTTACTAGCATCTATCGCCCCACAGGCATTCGCAAACGAAGACCCAACCATCGCTATTGTTAATGGACAAGAACTCAAACAATCAACCTTACAGTTTTACGCCCTAGAAAGGCGTCAAATCGATTCAAAAAACAATGTCCCAATGAACCAACTGGTTGATGATATCGTTAACATGCAACTCCTAAAAGAAGAAGCTCATAAGAATAAGTTAGACAAATCTTCTGACTTTAAGGCACGCATGAAGTTTATTAATTTAAGCATGCTTTCTCAAGTCGCTATGATTGACTTTCTTGACAACAACCCTATTCCTGAAGAGCGTCTAAAAGAAGAATATGATGCTAACATTAACGAAATGGATGTCACAGAACTTAAAGCTAGCCATATCTTAGTATCAGAAGAAGCGCAGGCGAAAGAAGTTATTGAGAAACTCAACAAAGGTACTCCATTCGCTACACTTGCCAAGGAATACTCAACAGGACCAAGCGGCCCAAAAGGTGGGGATTTAGGTTGGTTTGCTCCGCAACGAATGGTACCTGAGTTCTCGAAAGCCGTGCTTTCTTTGAAAGATAATGAATACACTAAACAGGCTGTACAAACTCAATTTGGTTGGCATATCATTTTACGCACTGGGAAACGTGATGGGACGCCGCCAACGTTTGAACAAGTCAAACCGAGCATTACGGCTAGTCTCGAACAAGAACATATTCAAAAACACATTAATGATTTAAGAAAAAAAGCAAAAATCGAAATCACACCACAAAAACCTCAATAGCCCTAAACACAACAGCATAGAGGCCATTTATCAAGGGCCTCTATGCTGCCCCCTACCTTTCTACGTTTACCCGCACCTCATCAATTAAGACGTGACCAGTTCACCTTATAAAACGCGTACTGCTCATCCTCTCACATCAGATAGATCTACTTTGTTTTAAATAAAAAACATACCCGCCTTCCCGCTCTCCCATCAAAAACCGAGCTGATCAATGATGGTATACCTGCCCATTGAGAAGCTTAAAAATCACCACCCCCTAACGTCTATAACAGCGCTAACAACTGGATTAAAACCTCGTATTATGTTATTTTGCGCGATTAAAATAACAATGGTTTTGAGGACAATTAATGCGCATAATTTTATTGGGTGGCCCTGGTTCCGGTAAGGGGACACAATCGCAATTTATCACTGAGAAGTACGGTATTCCTCAAATCTCCACGGGAGATATGTTACGAGCTGCCGTTAAAGCTCGCACACCATTAGGTATTGAAGCAAAAAAGGTTATGGATGTCGGCGGCCTTGTCTCTGATGAAATTATTTTAGGCTTAATCAAAGAACGATTAACAGAAGATGATTGTTCAAAAGGTTTCTTGTTAGATGGTTTCCCACGCACAATCCCACAAGCCATTGGCCTTGCAAACATGGGCATAGAGGTTGATCACGTCATACAAATTGCTGTCGATGACGAAGAAATCGTCCGTAGAATGGCTGGAAGGCGCGTGCACTTGGACTCTGGCAGAACATACCACCTTACTTATAACCCACCTAAACAAGAGGGACTTGATGACATTACTGGTGAGCCATTAATTCAACGTGCCGACGATCATGAAGACATTGTTCGCGATCGCTTAACAACTTACCACTCCCAAACAGCGCCACTTGTTGACTTCTATTCAAAGGCTGCTGAAACATCTGCAGTTAAATTCAGCACCATTGAGGGTGTTGGTGGTGTGCAAGACATTACTGCAAAAATATTCGCAGTACTCGACGACTAGGTGTTTGCCGAGCAAATTCTCGGCGATACAACAATAAAGCATTAGCTTAACTTTTGATTAAGCTGATAATTTCACTTAAAACTTAATGATTTTGCAAGGAATAACCTAAATGAAAACATATGATATTGCTGTTGTTGGCGCTACAGGCGCCGTTGGTGAAACGATGCTATCTATCCTTGAGGAAAGAAAGTTCCCTGTTGGAAATATTTACCCTTTAGCAAGCAGTCGCTCTGCTGGTGGCACTGTTCAATTTAATGGCAAAAACGTAAAAATCGGCAACCTCGCCGACTTTGATTTTAGTCAAGTTCAAATTGGTTTGTTTTCAGCAGGCGGTTCTGTTTCTGCAGAGTATGCGCCTAAAGCTGCCGCTGCCGGTTGTGTTGTTATTGATAACACATCACATTTCCGCTATGACGATGACATTCCACTCGTGGTGCCCGAAGTAAACCCAGAGGCCATCGCGCAACATACCAATAAAGGCATTATTGCAAACCCAAACTGCTCAACCATTCAAATGTTGGTTGCTTTAAAACCCATCTATGATGCGGTCGGTATTGAGCGTATAAATGTTGCCACTTACCAAGCCGTTTCAGGCACTGGAAAAAGCGCCATTGAAGAACTAGCTGGGCAAACAGCAAAATTATTAAATGGCAAAAATGCTGAGGCCAAAGTATACCCAAAACAAATAGCCTTTAATGCATTACCCCAAATTGATGTCTTCCAAGACAACGGCTACACCAAAGAAGAAATGAAAATGGTTTGGGAAACCAACAAAATTTTTAACGATGATTCAATCAAAGTTAACCCAACTGCTGTCAGGATACCTGTTTTTTATGGCCACTCTGAGGCATTGCACATAGAAACTAAAGAGAAAATCAGCGTCGAAAAAGTCCGTGAGCTAATGTCCTCATTTGACGGAATTACACTTCTTGATGAACGCATTGACGGTGGTTATGCAACAGCAGTTACCGAATCAGCAGGTCATGATGATGTTTATGTCAGTCGCATCAGAGAAGATATCTCTCATCCTAGAGGACTTAACCTCTGGGTCGTTGCAGATAATGTTCGTAAAGGCGCTGCATTAAACAGCGTACAAATTGCCGAAGTACTAGTAAAAAATTATCTTTAGTCTATAGTTGATATTAATAATATATTTCACTAATTTATGGATAGACGACTATCGTTAGTTTAGGAGCAACAAAATGAACAAGCCTACAAAAACTATTGCCGCACTTTGCCTGTTAAATTCTGCAAGTGCCCACGCATTAGGTGTCGGGGAAATTACAACGTATTCTGCCTTAAATCAGTTGTTAAAAGCGCAGATTCCGCTTGTTGGCTCCAAACAAGAAGACCCCAGCAATATAAAAATAGGCATTGCTTCAAGAGAGACTTTTGATAAAGCAGGAATTGATAGGCCACACTATCTAACCCAATTAAAGTTCACCCCTGTGCTAGGTAAAAACGGTGAAATTACCGTTGATGTTCGTTCGACTGCAACCATAAAAGAACCTTTCGTAAACTTTATTCTCGAAGTTGAATGGCCCCAGGGGCGTACATTAAAAGAATTTACTATTCTTTTAGATCCCCCCATCACAATGTCTGATGTTAGAACCAACCCACTAGAACTACCTCAAACACCCAGCATTACACCAGTAACACCCGTAAACGATGCATCGGTAACAACATATACACCTCCTACCACTACTGTGCAAACTGCACCTGCCAGTGAATATGGCCCAACAAAAAGTCGCGATACTATCTGGGGTATTGCTAAAAAACTCATTACTAATAATCGTACTGTCACTCATCAACAAATGATGCTGGCCCTTTATGACAATAACCCAGAAGCCTTCTACAAAGAAAATATCAATGCTTTAAAAAAAGGAGCGGTGCTTAAACTTCCAAGCACTGAACAGGCAGAAAGCCTCAGCCCTACACAAGCCAGCAATGAATATATTAAACACAATACACTCTGGTCTTCATCAACTACCGTCTCCAGTACGCCAGCGGCCGTTGCAAAACTAGACCAGAAAGACCAAGCCCTTGCAGCGACATCCGACGTTAAAAAAAAACTTGAAAATAACCTAGATGAGGCAAAACTAACCTTATTAACACCGAAGCAAGATACTGAAAAAAATATACCTATAGAAGGCAACACCACTGATACCCCAATAGGTTCAACAAGCTCTACAGAGCAAGTAAACATTGCCATTGAGATGGCTACAACCCTTGAAGAAGAAAACAAAGAGGTTAAATCACGTCTCAATGATTTAGAAAAACAAGTAGACAAACTACAACGTTTATTAGCTTTAAAAGATGAGCAGCTAGCACAATTACAAGCAGCAAAACCTGTCGTTGCTGAATCAACAGCAACAACTGTAAAGCCAGCCCCTATTGACACACCTGTCGAAAAAAAAGATAGCAAGGATAATGATAACACCCTTGCCCTTTATGGCGGCGGCGCGCTCCTTGTTCTACTTGGGCTATTTTTAGCACGTCGAAAAAAGCAACGTAAGGAAACACAGCCTGAGGACGTATTTTCTGATACACCAGCTGTTGTACCAACTATTGATACAGACAATACTGATACCTCATCTACTATACTCGAAGAAGAGCCTCTTTTAAGCGAATTCATACCCAGCGAATTCGGCAGCAGTGAACATACCCAAGAAGCGGATCCTCTAACAGAGTGTGATGTCTATATTGCTTATGGTCGATTCCAACAAGCAGAAGATCTTATCAAAAGCGCGATAGAATCAGAGCCAGAAAACCTAGCTCTTAAATTAAAATTGCTTGATGTTTACTTTTCATCCAATAACGCTGAAGCTTTTGAAGAACAGGCCAGTTCATTATCAGACCTAAAAGATTCAGACCCTGACGCATGGAATAGCATTGTTGATATGGGCATGGACATCTGCCCTGACTCACCACTATTTCTAGCACCAGCAGAAGAAAACATTGAAATTCAAGCAGCACCAATTCAAACTGATGACCTTGACCTTGACCTTGATTTAGAAATACAACAAGACATTGAGCCTGAAGAAGCTAACCACGACGAAGAACCAAAGAGTGAGTTTGAATTTGATTTTGACCTAATCAAAAATCAAGATACACCACAGGATCTGAGCAACCCTACCAGTGAGAGTATTGAAACCATGTTTTCATTAGCACAAGCTTCTCTCGAAATGGAAGACACAGAGTCGGCTCGTCAAACATTAGAAGAAATATTGGAGAACGGTAACGATTCCGACAAAGAAAAAGCACAAAAGATGCTCGATAGTTTGTAAAAAACCACCTTTAATGCGATCGTAAGCATAAAAGCTGCACCTCCCTTTTATGCTATAAAATGCTCAATACGAACGTACGTAGACAAACAGAACCGACCCTTTAATAAAGGCACCTTGCTCATTTGCAAAGAGTCTGCTGCTTGATTGTCATAAAGAACCCTACTTGAAAATACGTTTAATAATAACTAAACCTTGCGACTAGCGACTGCACAAACAAAGGCTCCATTACAGACGGTTTTCCTTTATAGGTTTTAATCATAAGGAAACTATAAAAGAGATGATTATTTCACGTAGAAAATTTCTAAAATTATTAGCGGTGGGTACCAGCACTTGTTTAACCTTGATATCTCCCCTCACTAGTTGGGCGGCATGGGCTAACGATGCCTTTAATGCCGACACTCTTAATAAGGCATACCAACATTTATTTGGCTCATCGACCCTCATTAACAGTAACGAGGTAAAGCTAAAGGCGCCTAAAACAGCAGAAAATAGCGATGCTGTTCCTATTTCGATCAAAACCAAGCTAAAAGGTGTCGACTCAATTAGTATTTTTGTACAAGACAACCCTCAACCTTTAACGGCGACCTTTCAAATCCCACCAGATACATTAGCATCTGTGTCGACCCGAATTCGTTTAGTTAAAACTAGCACCGTCATCGCTGTTATCAAAGCAGGAGACAAGCTATATAGTAGAAGCCAAGAAGTAAAAGTCTCATCAAGTGGGTGTACTCGTTAGCAACTTAATAATTCGTTATTAATCTCATCTTATTTGGAGATATAAATGAAAGTGAGAGCAAAAATAATAAATAACATCACTCATGTTAGGGTATTAGCTATACACCCCATGGAAACAGGTGAACGTATTGATAAAGACTCAGGCGAAAGGATATCCGCGAAATATATTCAAAAAATTAGCTGCGAACACAACGGTAAAGAAGTTTTTCTAGCACAATTTGGCACATCAATATCTCAAAACCCTTATCTGGCTTTCTCATTTAAAGAGGGTAAAAAAGGCGATATTTTATCGTTACGGTGGAATGATAATACCGGCGATGTAAAAAAGACTGACACAACCATTAAATAGCTTATTTCTAACTATTAACCTGTTGTTAAATAGGCATTAATAGCTTTATGTGCATGCCCTGCTTGCGACATTTCCATACGAAGGCTATCACGCTGACTCAATAAAAATTGAGTTAGGATTTTATTTTTATCTAGCACCAATTGAATACTTTCTGCCAATACTGCAGCTTCGATTTCTGGCGGTGTTTCAAACAAATGCTGTATGTCTGTATCGCGTGCTTTTTCAAGCTTTACCACTACATCCCATTCACCCTCTTGAGCTAGCTGAATGAGTTTTTCAGTATCCGCAAGAATAGAGTCAAGGCGTTGTAAATCACTTGGCATAAAAATTAACGTTGCGCAGCATCAGGGCTTATTGCATCCCACCCCATTTTAATTTGACTCAAAAGCTTACCCGCTTCATCAAGCAAGGCAGCATCATTCTTAATATTCGCCTGTAATAAAACGTGATTAATATATTCATAAAGTGCATCTAAATTCTTTGATATTTCACCACCTTGTTTGAAATCTAAACTCGCTCTAAGTCCTTCAATAATTGAAATAGCACTTCCAATTTGCTCACCTTTCTTAGCAACGTGCTGTTGCTTTAAAGCGCTTTTTGCAGACAATATTCGCGATAAGGCCCCATCCAATAGCATTTGGATTAACTTATGTGGTGATGCGTCCATTACACCACCATGTACGGATGTTTGTTGATACTGTTTTAATGCAGTTGCGCCATTCATAGGATTCTCCAATTATAAATGTACTTTAATTATTACTATTTGAATTATAAGCACCTGGTAAATTAGCCAGCTGCTGTGTTAAAAAATTACTCTGATTTTGTAAAGAACTTACCAGTATATCCATGGCGGTAAATTGACTTAATAGCCTACTTTCTAAGGACACTAACCGTCTATCTAGTGCTTCTCGCTGATCGGCAATATCATCCACGCTGACTTGTATACCGGCTGTTCTAGAATCAATGATTCCATTTGAGCCAATATAACCCTCAATAGCCATATCTAACGTATTGGCGATGCCATTACTCGCAGCAAATAATTGTCCAACTTGATCAAAATTACTGTCCAAAGCAGCGTTTAACGTCTCGCTATTTAAGGATAGCTTCCCCTCTTCATCTGTTGTAATACCTAGCTCTGCTAACGTGCTAAAAGGACCTGTAAGCCCAGTCACAGAAGAGGAAATTTCTTGTCTTATTAATGTACTAATACCGCGCAAAGTAGAGTCGCCCAATAGCAATCCTGCTGATTCTGTCGCCGCATCGTATGAACCCAGTGTATTAAAGGTATCAACTAAGCCGTTATAGTTGGCAATAAAGGTATCAATCTTAAACGTAATCGCCTCACGGTCTTGCGCAACCGTTAACTGCTCACCTGCACCAACTGAAACAGCATTAATCGTAATACCATCCAGCACATCCGAAAATGTATTGTTATTACTGCTGATTAATTGACCATCCACTTTTATTTGGCCATCTTGAGCTGCGCTTGGTGTATTTAATTGTGCATTGACTAAACGTGACAAACCAAATTCATCTGAATTTTCGCCATCACTATCGACTGCTGTTATTGTTATTGCATTATCTAAACCACTAGATGTTGCTGTAAAAACTAATTGTTGCCCCGAATCGACATTAATAATAGAAGCTGAAACACCTGTATTATCATTGGCAGCATTAATCGCATCTCTAATATCCGTTAGGGTATCTGTTGCATCAATCGTTAAAGAAAAAGAATCAGCACCCTGGGTAAATGTTAGGGTGCCGTCTCCTATTGTATCCGTATCAGCAAAACCACTGGTTGTTATCAACTTGTGCGCTTGTGCTAACTGAACAACTTCAATGCCATATTGCGAGACATCCGCTGTTTCATCAGCCGTCGCAGTAAAAACCTCATCATTACTGGATAAAGCAGACCTGAGTTGAAAATCCGCTGTATCTTGCAAGTCTCGAACAGCCCCTTGAAAAATAGATAAAGCACTTTTCAAAGAACCAAACGCTGAAATATCACCTAAATATTCAGCTTCATTAAAGTCAAGCCTGTTTGATTTATCGACACCCTCTGCTTCAACCAACTGAGTGATCAATGTATTAACATCTATTCCAGACCCGATACCTGCTGATGAAATTGACATAATGGTTTCCTTATTTACATAATACTGAAATAACTATGCAAAAAGCTTGCCTCCTACGCACTTTCGTTTACCAACAAACCACGAGCCGCATCTTCTGATTGCGCCTTGTTTTCAGCCAAATACGCTGCCATTGCTAACACATCTTCAGACGGAAAAGTCCGGATAACATCACCCGACTCCTTATCTGTTACCGTTATAACGGAACGACCAGTATCATCATGCACACTAAATTGTATAGATCGTTGAACGTTTTGAACAAAGCTATTCAAATCACTCACCGTTTCTTCAATTTTTTGTGCAGCTGATGACTGGCTACCGCTTACCTCTTCCGGCAAAGCTTGACCACCCATTGACTGATTACTTACCTTCTGTGCAATAACACTATCAGTTGATACGGTAACATTAGACGCCTTAGACGTTACCGCCTTTGGTGCCGAACTAACTAAATTTAATGTTTCCATAACTACCTGCTGTTTAGATTAATACTGGCTCTATTTTCATAAAGCCAGTATTTACCCTTAACGCCCTATTGCAACAAGGCTAATACGTTTTGTGGTAACGAGTTAGCTTGAGACAAAATTGACAAACCTGCTTGCTGCAGAATTTGCGCTCTAGTCAACGCTGCAGTCTCTGCTGCAAAATCAGCATCTTGAATACGTGAGCGCGCTGCACTTAAGTTTTCTGAGGTAGTTGCTAGGTTAGCAATAGTAGATTCAAAACGGTTTTGAATCGCACCAAACGTACTACGCAAAGAACTCACAGCCGTTAATGCAGAATCAACCTGACGAATGGTCGTTTCTGAATTAGCCACAGTATCCACAGCAGCTGTCGATAAACTTCCAGATACATCTGTTGATGAAGCTAGACCCAATGTTGTCAGACCAGTAGTTCCCGTCACGGTGATGCTTTCGTTAGAAACAACGTTCAAGGTACCATCAGTATTAAGCGCCGCAGAACCCTCACCATTTAACGCTGTATTAATAGCGTCTACCAGGCTTTGTGCTGTGGTATATGTACTATCAGCAACTGTAAAAGCTGTCTGAGTACCTATTTGTATACTAAAATCACCTGCTACTGTCACTGATGTGCCAGCTACCCCAGCTACATCACCGTCTGTGATTGCAGTTACCGTCTCTGAACCCGCCAATGCAAAGTTACCAGTAGAAGCATCCTCATCGGTAAAAGTAATATTAGTACCATCACTTTCTGCCGTAAAACCTGCGCTAGCATAACCTGTTGATCCAGTTATGGCTGCCAACAAATCAGCCGCATCCGTTATGTTTGTATCCAGTGTTACTGTGAACAAGCTTCCACCTGGTGCCGTAACAGTAAAGTTACTATTTGCTGATGTGTCAGCATCTGAACCAGTTACATCTTGCACAATCGCAATGTTGCCCGGTGTTGCAAATGAAGCGCTAACAGTACGTCCGACTGTTGCTGCTGTACCTTCATTTACATCTGACAATGTAACGGTATCAGTATTATCCGACTCTGTCGTTAATCCAGATAGGGCAGATGTAGTTAACGAATCTGCTTTTGCTGCAGCAAACGCTGCGGCAAAGGAGTCTGCATTTGTTGCAACCGAATCAGCTGCAAAATCAGTAGCAATTGTTACATTATTAGCATCAACAACAGTATAAACATCAGCGTTACCAGAGCCTGCATCTTGGAATGTAAAAACTACGCCTTCGACAGTGATCGTATCATTTGCCGCCGCAGGAGCATTTGCAAATGTGATTGTATCTGAACCCGCAGTGGCCGGTACCGTAGAGTAATCGGCAACAAGACCAGCAGCAGCCGTTGTAAAGGTTGCGGCAGTACCATCAATTAGATCAGTTAGATTAGTCGATGATGTTGCTGTTGCTACTGCTCCAATAGAGTCCAGACGTGTACTTGTTGATAAGTCTAAGCTGATCGTTTCGCCTACATTTGCACCCACTTGAAACTGGGCGCTACCAAACGTGCCATCAAGAATTTTTTGACCGTTAAATGATGTTTGTCCTGCGACTCTATCAATCTCAGCTAAACGTTGTTGCACCTCTAAGTTTAACGCCGCTCTATCTGATGATGAGTTTGTTGAGTTAGCAGACTGAATCGCTAGCTCACGAATACGTTGCAAGTTGTTACCAATCTCACCCAATGCGCCTTCAGCTGTTTGAGAAAGAGAGATAGCATCGTTTGCATTTCGAGACGCTTGGTTTAAACCACGAATTTGTGTGGTAAAGCGCTCTGAAATGGCAAGGCCGGCCGCATCGTCTTTAGCACTGTTAATACGTAAACCGGAAGAAAGTCTTTGTAACGACGTGTTTAACGAACTTTGTGATGTATCTAAGTTACGTTGCGCCGTCAAAGACGCAATATTACTGTTAATAAATTGAGGCATTTTATTGCTCCTATGTAAGCCTAATGCTTACTTTTTCTAAAACATGACGGATATATCTTTGAGTATGACTAGATATTCACCGCCTCCGCTTAAGGTATCGGCGCTATAAAAATATTCTTTAGGATTTATTTTAAGTTTTTTGTAGGTTACAACTAAGTGGCATCACCAAGCCTCAAACATCGACTCTATGAGTCAAAAATATTGACACCACATTTATAGAGTCGACCTAGGGTTTATTTAATTATAATAAATTAAATAATGATAAATTTTGCACTTTAACGAATGACTGCTGTGCTGCCTGCAAACTCACTATTTGAAGATTAAATCGACTGATCGCTTCTGCCATATCAAGGTCTTCAACCTGTGACTTTGCGCTTTGAAGGTTTAATAAGAAGTCTTGATTGGTTTCTTGTTGGCTATCTAGTGCATTTAGCCTTGCACCAATTTGAGAACGCACATCTAAAACACGGTTCAACGCGGTATCTAACTGATCCAAGTGATCATATAAAGGGATAGAAACATTCGTTGCACTGGCAGCGCTTGTAAGCGATACATCAATTGCCAGCTCTCCTTCACCTGGCGTGTTAGCAATGATACGGAGTGTATTATTAGTTTGGTCGAGATCAACTGTTGAATCGTTACTGGCAACTGCCGTATTTAAAAGAGCAGCTACGTCATCGCCCGTTACAGCAGCAGAAATATCCACCGCTATGCTTGGTGGTGCAATCGCTGGCCCCGTCCCATCATCAAACTCATAATTAATACCGTTGATAGTCATTGACTCTGCATCTAAAGGCACCGAATTAAAGGTTAACTCTGTTTCTTCTACCGCCGGTCTATTGGTCGCTAAATCCGTCGCTAAACTGTATAACGTAGTGAACACATCCTCTGCATTGCCATTTTTATCTTGCAGATTAAAAAACAATTCTGCACCTGAATTATTGTCTGACACCGTACGGTTTTCACCAATCTGTATCAAACGCTGACCTTGATCGCCTTGAAAACTAAATACACCCGTGGCAGCCGAACCGGTAACCGCCTGTGTTTGTCCTTTAAAACCTGAATACAGATAATCACCATTAGCATCTTTGGTATTGGCGAGCGCCACCATTTCGTCAAGACGCTGAAACATCTCGTTTGCTATAGATTGTCGGTCAGCTGCCGTATTTGTATCGTTGTACCCCTGCACGGCTAATTCACGGACACGGTGTAAACTATTGGTTACACTTTGCAAGGTTGTATCAGACAACGATAAACGATTTTCTGCGTAATTTATATTCGTTTGAAACTGCGTGATTCGGCTGATGGATTGGTTAAAGTCGAGGACCTGAGCTGCACCCGACGGGTCATCAGATGGTGTAAGTATCCGTTTACCTAATGAGATTTGTTGCTGCGCTTGGTTAACTTGAGCCTGCTGAAACATAATCGCATTAATACCCAATTGTTGAGCAAGGCTTGTTGAAATTCTATCGACCATTATCTGAAAGCTCCTAATAGCGTTTCGAAAATTGTACGAGACGTTAACACAACTTGACTAGCGGCTTGATACGCTTGTTGAAAACGAATTAAATTAGCCGCCTCCTCATCTAAATTAACACCACTGACAGCATCTTTGGAGGCGATGGTTTGAGCCAAAAGACCATTTTGTGCAGCCGCATTAACTTCAGCCGACTGTGTCCGGCGACCCACATCGGCAATAACTTGACCGTAAACATCTTGAAATGAGGCGGTACCACCGGACAAACTCAAATTCGTTTGCAACCCAGCAAGGAAATGCCCATTTCGGTTATCACCCGTGCCACCTGAATTATCAACCAATGAGAAGGTATCACCCTCATCAGGCTGACCGGTTAGGGTAAAGCTAATATCGCCAAAACCAGCGACATTAACCGTATAGCTATCGCCGTTATTTGTTGCTGCATCGTAGGCCAAGGGCCCTCCCGTAGCATTACTAACCGTATATTGTTTTAATGTATTGTCATACGTTAAAACAACACCAGCCGGTAACGATGATGCTGATAAACCAGTCACCGCCACATTACTTAAACCGCCAGTTCCAGAGTTGCTGACGGTTTGCTCTGAGACAACCGGAAGCGCAACAGCAATATCTTTAGGGTCAGTTAACGCTAATGAGAAATTTTCAGCCGCATAACGTGTTGGGCTGATCACTCTATACTCATTCTTAACATTTGCCGATGATAAATCGAAGGTTAGCCCATCGTAATCAACCGATGCTCCAGACGATATAACACCACTGATAGAGGTATTATCAGATAACCGTGTAATGTTATAGGCTGTATTTGGTAGCGCCGTCCCATCCGTTGTAACACGATAATCGCTATTAATTATTTGTGATGGATCGGAAACACTGACAGCCAATGAGCCTGCGTTGGCATCGGCCTTAACATGGGTAATATTTGCTGTACTAAAAAAGTTTAGCCCCTGTTCGCCCTCTAGGTCGATACCATTGGCATGTTGATTATTTACTGAGAATGACAGACCGATAGCTATTTCACCTAAGGCATGAACCGCTTCATCTAACACCTCATCTTTAAAACGTAAGGCTCCCCCTATTTCACCCCCTGTCATAAACTGGGTAATAGCTGTATCAGCGCCGCCCTGCTGAAAAATAACATCAACTCTAGTAGGGTCTAATGTAGACGGCTGCAAAGCCAGTGTATTGTTCGTATTACCTAAGACTAAGGTTTGCCCATTACCAATAAAAACATTGACCGCACCATTTTCTTGCTCATTGGTTTTTACATTCACTAACTGAGACAAATCATCAATTAATTTATCTCGTTGATCCAATAAATCATTCGGCAAGTTACCATCCGAACCACCTAATGCGCTGGCGATCCTGTCATTAATCAGAGCAATATTTTCAGATAGGCTATTTATCTCGTCTATATTTCCCTGTAACGAACCGTTAACTTGCGTGCTAACACCATCAAACAATCGGTCTAATGTAGCAAAACGGTTTTCCAACACCTCGCCTTCAGTTAATAGCACTTGGCGTGCTGGAATAGATGTTGGATCATCTGCAACAGCTTGAACCGCATTGAAAAAATCTTGTAAGGCCGTACTTAACCCAATATTTTCATCCGCTAACACACCATCAATTTGGTTAGCAAAGTTTAAATAAGTCTCTAATTCAGACACAGCAGTACTACTGCTTCTATATTGTGTGCTTAAAAAAGCATCATAAAGCCTACTAACATTAGTCGCACTAACACCCGAACCAATATACCCAGCACCAGCCAGTTGTGGATTATTAGCATCTAACTCGACCCGTTGACGGCTATAACCTTCTGTTGAAGCATTGGCAATATTCTGACTGGTCGTGACAAGCACACTTCTAAAGGCAGTTAAACCAGACAAGCCATTGAGTAATAAGTCACTCATAGGGCTGCTCTTTTTAAATGTTGATATGTCATATTATGTCTTCCATTGTTAACGTATCGGCCTAACTGGCAAAACCTGAAGCTGGAACGGTAAGACCACTAAGCTGCGCACGATTAAGGATCGATAGTATTTTTTGGGCATATGCAGGATCGGTTGCATACCCTGCTTTTTGTAGACCTTTTACAAACCCTTCGTTTGAATCTACTTGAGTTAATGCCTGCTGATAACGTGGGTTTTGTTGCAAGAACTGCACATAATCGTTAAAGCTCTCTTGGTAACTATCGTATGCTCGGAAAGTTGCTTGACGTTTTTCTGCAATACCATTTTCGTACTCAACCGTTTGTACTGAAACAGTTTTGCCTTCCCAGCCATGCGAGGCTTTTATACCGAATAAATTATGACTACTTTGGCCTATTTTATTTCGCATAATGTGTTTACCCCAGCCGGTTTCTAGGGCAGATTGGGCTAATAATACTTTGGCATCCACACCCAGCTCTTGCGCTGCTTGTTGTGCCTGCGGCCACATTTTATGAATAAAATCTTCTGGTGAGTTAATGGCTGTTACGTTACTTGAAGGCTCAGCCGTTTTCACTTCTTGTAAGGCCCCTTGAATTCTTCGTACCGAGGCTTCTCGATAATCAGACAACCCCTGTGCCGCCACCATGTTTTCGCTTTTTACTTGGCCACCCATTTGCTGAACAATCATATCCGCCAACCCCAAATGCCCCCGTTTGGATAAATCTAGAGAAATTTGATCGTCATACATCGATTCATAAAACTTTGTTTTTTCACCATCAATTAACTCGGAATCAGGCACCGTATCTCGCATGCTTTTAAGCATCATTTTTAAAAACACGGTCTCAAATTGACGCGCCACTTGCTCTAGGGCTTCTTGTTTTTCACCCTGCCCGCCAGTGGCCTTAGCTTTTAATTGCGCTAAGCCATTAAAGTCTGCATAAACATCTGCTTGTGAGCCACTTATATTCATTAGATAACAATCAGCTCTGCAGTTAATGCGCCTGCGCCTTTTAGCGCCTCTAAGATCGCCACCAAGTCACTTGGACCCGCACCCACTTGGTTAACAGCCCGCACAATTTCATCTAGCGATACACCAGGATCAAAAACAAACATGCGTTTATCTTCTTCGGTAACGGTTATATCTGTTTGTGGCGTGACAACTGTTTGCCCATCCGAAAACCCGCCTGGCTGGCTAACATTTAAACTCTCGTTAATGGTCACTGTTAAATTACCGTGAGAGACCGCCGCTGGACGTACTTTGACCTGATTGTTTATGACAACCGTACCCGTTCTTGAGTTAATAATAATACGCGCTGCTGATTGTGCCGGCTGCACTTCTAAATTTTCAAGCAATGACATAAAAGCAACCCGTTGAGCTGGGTCACGTGGCATATTCACTTTAACGCTGCCACCGTTTATTGAATGTGATGTTTGCGGACCAATAGCTTGGTTTATCGACATTGCTAAGCGATTAGCAGTTGTAAAGTCAAAGGTATGCAGGTTTAACGTTAAGGAATTACCATCATTAAAGGGGCTATAAACAGAGCGCTCTACTGATGCACCATTAGGGATATTACCTACGGTGGGTATGTTCACACTTATTTTAGAACCATCATTACCCGATGCACTCAAACCACCCACAACTAGATTACCTTGCGCTATCGCATACACTTTGCCGTCAGCACCTTTTAAAGGAGACATCAATAAGCTACCGCCGCGTAAACTTTTCGCCTCGCCAATCGCATTAACGGTCACGTCAATCATTTGCCCTGGTGTTGCAAAAGCAGGTAATGAAGCGTGAATAATAACGGCTGCAACATTTTTAGATTTTATTTGCACATTTGATGGGATTTTAACGCCCATTTGACTCAACATACTGCGCAAACTCTGGGAAGTAAAATCCCCCGATTTCACCTTGTCGCCGGTTCCATTTAAACCAACCACCACACCATACCCCACTAATTGGTTTGAGCGAACACCTGTAATAGAGGCTAGGTCTTTAATTCGCTCGGCATTAGCGTTTGTGATGCTCATTGCTAACAAAACCAATACTATTTTAAAATATCTCATCACCTTCTCCTAAAACGGGAACACCGCACTGATAAAGAAACGTGCTAACCAACCAATTTTATTAGCATCTGCCAGTGCACCTTCACCTGTATACATGATAGTGGCATCGGCAATTCTTGTAGATTCCACACTATTATCGGGGTTAATATCGGTTGGACGAATAATGCCCGATAAGCGAATATACTCATTACCCTGATTTAAACGAACACGCTTTTCACCACGAATTTTTAAATAGCCATTCGGTAAGACATCTATCACGCTAACGGTAATGCTACCGCTGAGGCTATTATTTTGTGTGCTTTCAGTCTCACCTGCAAAGTCACTCGCTGAAGCCAAACTGCTATCAAGATTCAAACCAAATTTAGAGGGGTCACTCATACCCAAAATGGTAGGCGTAGAAATTGAAGTACTGTTATCTTTTTTGATATCAGTATCGGCTTGTTTCTTTGCATTGGTTTTTTCAACCAAATTAATCGTTAAAATATCACCGATTCTTCTGGCTCTTATATCTTCAAATAAACTCACCTCATAACCCGCTTGATAGATAGAACCATTATTGCTTTGTGGCACTTGATAAGAGGTCGGCTTAGCAGGCACATACTCCGGATCGTGGCGAGGTTTACTCATATTATCCATCATCGCGCAACCGGATAGCATGAACACTAAGACAAAGAGTTTAAGGGTTTTCATTATCATGATTCCTTGTTTATAAATCCTGCATTAAACGTTGTAGCATTTCATCTGAATTTGAGATGGCCTTTGAGTTCATTTCATACGCACGTTGAGTTTCGATCATGCCGACCAACTCTTCTACAACGTTCACGTTAGAGGTTTCTAATGAACCACCTGATAACAGACCCACGCCTGTTTCGCCCGGTGTCGTTACCGTTGGGCTACCACTGGACAAAGACTCCCTAAACTGATTTTCACCAATGGGGTCTAGACCTGTTGGGTTAATAAAGTCGGCCAGTGTAATATTGCCTAACTGACTTGGCGTAGAATTACCGGCTTGTAAAACTGACACCGTGCCATCCACACCGACAGTAACACTTAAGGCATCTTCTGGAATGGAAATAGAGGGCTCTAATGGGTAACCGCCTGATGTTACCATTTGGCCATCGCCATCCAGTTTAAAGCTGCCATCACGTGTATAGGTAATACTGCCATCAGGTCTTAAAATCTGGAAAAAACCACGGCCATTTACCGCAATATCAAGCGAGTTTCCTGTTTGCTGAATAGTCCCTTGGGTATGCGTTTTTTCAGTAGCAACCGTACGAACCCCTGTACCAATCTGCAACCCCGTCGGCAAGATGTTATCTTGTGACGATTGCGCTCCAACTTGTCGTACATTTTGATACAACAAGTCTTCAAACACCGCTCTCGACTTTTTGTAACCGGTTGTATTAACGTTGGCTAGGTTGTTTGAAATAACCGACATCCGCGTTTGTTGCGCTTCTAGTCCCGTTTTACTAATCCACATTGCTTGCGTTGACATTTAACTCTCCTAACTGACGCGCATCAATTGAGCGCTTGCTGCTTCGTTTTCACTGACTGTTTTCATCATTTTGACCTGTAACTCAAAATTTCGAGCCAGCTCAATCATGCTGACCATCGCGTTGACAACACTCACATTACTACCTTCTACAGATCCTGATACCAAACGCACTTCGGCACTGGGTTGAGCATCTAGTCCGCTTTTTAATCGGAATAAACCATCCTTACCTTTTTCAACATCTGATAGCTCAGGGTTCACCAATTTAATTCTATCGATGGTTGATAATGTTGCCGCACTATCACCCAGTGGAATAATACTAATCGTGCCATCGCTTCCAATTTCCACCTTGTCAGCCTCTGGTATCGCCACAGGACCACCGCCACCCATCACTGCTAAGCCTGTACCGGTTGTTAGCACCCCATTGGGTGTAATTCTCAAATCGCCCGCACGGGTATAGGCTTCGGTGCCATCTTCTGCCTGAACAGCTAACCAGCCATCACCATTAATAGAGACATCTAAGTCTCGGCCTGTTGACTGTATGGTGCCGTGGTCAAAGTCTATTCCAGGGCGCTCAGCCATCGCATAGACATTCGACGGAAGCCCTGCGCCATATACTGGCATGCTTCTAAATTGAGACAAATCAGCTTTAAAGCCCGTGGTATTCGCATTCGATAAATTATGCGAATTCACCGCTTGCGCCAACATCGCTTGCTTGGCACCGCTCATTGCTACATAAAGGCTACTGTCCATTTAATTTCTCTCTTCTTGAATCAGTGATTATCGAATATTAATAATGGCCGTTTGGATTTCATTCTCAGTTGAAATCGCTTGAGCATTCGCTTGGAAATTACGCTGAGCAGTAATCAAACTCACCAACTCCGTTGCAATATCAACATTAGAGGCTTCAAGCGCACCAGATTGAAGTGAGCCAAAGCCTGCCGTACCAGCAGAACCAATCACTCGGTCTCCAGCAGCAAATGTATCGGCCCAAGACGTATCGCCTAATTGACGCAAACCAAGTGAATTGGGAAAGGTTGCCAACGCTACCTGACCTAACTCTGTGGATTGACCATTGGTGAACGTTGCAGAAACAATACCTGCCTCATCAACACTGATGCCGCTTAGACGACCAGATGCAAATCCATCTTGACTCAGTGAGTTAACAGCAAAATCGCCGCCATATTGGGTAGTATCCGAGTAATCAAAGTTTAACGCTAAGTTTGCAGCCCCATTACTCATTGGCAATGCATCAAAGGCAACATTGCCACTACTGGGCGTTGCCGCCTCAGCAATACTTTGAAATGAACCGAGGCTATCAAAGGTCATCGTCAAAAAGTCATCGGCTCCCGCATTTAATGTTAATGGGTTACCATCTACATACGTATGCACTTGCCATTCATTACTACTGGGGTCACTTGCAACGTAATACATCGTGGCAGGAAAATCATTGCCTAATGAGTCAAAAACCGTTGTTGATGTTGAATAGTTGTAACTATCCGCATCTGTTGCACTAAATTCTGTTGGATCAATCGGGAAAGTCGTATACGTTGATGGAACAGTTTGTTGAGAATCTAGGTTTAATGTTGGTTCAACACTGGTTGTTGCCGACGGTGCTGAGTCACCCGTACTTAACTGTAATGAGGCTAGGTTCCCAGTATTAAATGTACCATTACCATTTGATGGGAATGTTTGTAACTGTCGTCCAGAACTATCAACAACAAAGCCATCTTTATCGGTTGAATAAGCACCCGCCCGAGTATAAACATTAGTTCCATTATCACTTAGAACAAAAAACCCATCACCGTTGATCGCTAGATCTAAACTACTGGAGGTAAATTCAACATTACCTTGGCCAAACTGCTGCGACACACTGGCAACACGAACACCACTACCCGGTGTATTACCAGACACACCTGTAAAAGAGGTAGCAAACACATCGGCAAACTCTGTACGGGACTCTTTAAAACCATTTGTAGAGGCATTGGCAATATTGTTACCAATCACCGATAAATCAGTTGCTGAGGCATCAAGCCCACTTAATGAAGTACGAAATGACATAGTATTCTCCTAAACGTGTTTAAAATATTCTTGAAACATTGCTAAATGGCACACTGCCTAGACCCGACAGGTTCAGTTGCAATGGTTTACCTAGGCCGCCCAAGGTAACGCTGTCAACATCTGCCGAAATTTGTGTATCCAATTCAAAATTTTGACCGTCGATACGCGCTTTAGCATCAACGTTATAAAGCCCCGGAGATGCCACCGTTCCATCTGAACGTTTGCCATCCCATGAGAAAGCAACAGGGCCTGCAGATTGTGTTCCTAGTGGAATGGTCTGCACTATCTGCCCTGCTTGGTCAGTAATATTGATTGAAACGTCTGGTGAACTGGTCGGTAACGTCAGCTCTCCATCAATTGAGCCTCCCGTTGTTAAGACACCTGCCTGTAGCGGAACATTAACCCTTCTTCCCACTAAATTAGCTGCCTGTAGAGCTTGGTCATTTGATACAGATGACGCAAATTCTGAGAAAGAGGTATTCAATCCATCAATGCCAGTGACTGTACTAAATTGTGCCATTTGACCTAAGAAATCACCACTTTCCATTGGCTTCATGGGGTCTTGGTTATTTAGCTGTGTAACCATCAGTTTGAGGAAATCGCCCTGCCCTAGATCACTGTTTGATTTACTGGTATTTGTCGCCGTACTTTGTTGAGCAAGGCCTAAACTTTGTAGCGTATTAAAATCGACTTCTGACATGGTTATTCTCCGTTACTGACCAATTTTTAATGTTTGTTGTAAAAGTTGCTTTGCCGTATTTAGCACTTCAACATTATTTTTGTAGCTTTGACTTGCAGACATCATGTTGGCCATTTCTTCAACCACATTAACGTTTGGCTTAAAAATATATCCGTCTTGATTCGCCATTGGGTGTTGCGGCGCATATTCGCTGCGAAGAGGCGACTGGCTTTCGACCACGCCCAATACGCGAACTTTTTTTGCGGCCGATTGTTGGTTAGCCATTGCTCCGTCTAACACTTCAGCAAAAATTGGCTGGCGCGCACGATATGTCTCACCGGTACTGCTGCTTACCGTTTCAGCATTCGCCATATTGCTGGCCACCAAATTTAAGCGGGTTGTTTGTACGCTCATTCCGCTACCTGCCACATCAAAAATATTATATAAAGACATGCTTATTCACCCCTTAGTGCTGAAAGGTAACTGGAAATTTTGCCGTTCACAAAACGCAGAGACGTTTGATAGTCCATTGCATTTTGCGCATACTTTGCTTGCTCAACCTGTGCATCCACCGTGTTACCGTCTAGCGAAGCGCTTAACGGTGTACGATAAGCAAGAGCAACCGTCGCGGGTGTTTTATCAAACCCAATATGCTGATGATGTGTTTGTGTCACATGACCTGCCGCTGTGTTGAGCCTGTTTAAAACTGACTTAAAATCAAAGTCTCTTGCTTTATAGCCTGGCGTATCGGCATTAGCCATATTAGAGGCTAATACTTCAGCGCGTTTAGAACGATAAATAAGCGCTTGTTCGTGTACACCAAATAATGAGTCAATCGTTGTTGCCATCTGTCACTCCTGTTTCGTTGAAAACAATAAAGCAGAAACCATGCCATTTTTTTAATCTAATTAAATCAATAGGTTATAAAAATAAAAGGGTGGGTAAATAGCGGCAAGAACGGCAAAAAAGCGGCAAAGCGGAAAGCATTGAGAACAAAATTACATACTTTTAATGACGAGGGTAAGCTTGTACCAATCACCCCTTCCTCTGCATTACCTTATATAGAACTATCTAAACGGTTCGTTATTATCATCTCCGGTTCCATTTTAGAAATGTCTTTATTACGGCATATTTAATGCATATATATTTCTAACCTATACATCGTCACGATATTGCACATAACGTTTATGAAATCATTGTTAACACTAATCACTTTCTTACTGCTGTTTTCTCCGCTGCTCTTTGCAACAGAACAACCGTTTGAAGATCATCAAAATATTCTGGACAATGCACATACCTATTTAACCGACAGACTGGCTAAGCAACATTTAGAACACAGTATTACCGTTCAAAACATAGACTCACGTCTCAAACTCAAAAAATGTTCTTCAGAGATTGACATAAGCCTCACCCAAGCGCCTGTAAAACCAGGAAAAAATACATTAAAAATTGAATGCATATCGCAGACTCCTTGGCGAATATTTATGACGGCACAAGTTCAACTTTTCAGCCATGCTCTGGTTTTTAACCAGCCGTTCAACAAAGGGCACCTTCTTAAAGAATCTGACGTTACATTAAAAAAAATTGAACTGACAGGACATCGATCCGCTTACTTATCAGAGTCTAAACATGCGATAAACCATGTCTTAAAAAGGCGAGTTCGCCGAGGCGATCTTGTCAGTGTCAATATTTTGTCAACCCCAACCCTTATTAAAAAAGGTGACAACATCACAATCATTGCAAAAAACAAAGGCTTCCAAATCAGCATGAAAGGCATTGCATTGATGGCCGGAGGCAAAAATGACAAAATCAAAGTGAAAAACATTAAAACCAAAAAAATCATCCAAGGAATTATTTCTGATTCGCAAACTGTTAGAGTAAGCATATGAGAGCGTCTATTAACCATCAAGTTTCCTTACAAATCGCCGATACAGGTGATGCATAGCCACAGGAATTATTATGTCTATTAATATCAAAAAAACCGGCCATAAATCAGCTCAGAGCCCTGTTAACAAAGCAAATAACACCAAGAAAAACACCAAAAGTAGCGCCAAAAACGCTACTAAAACAGCTGATAGTGATAGTATTGATTTAACTGAAAACGCATCCAAACTCCAACAAATTGAACAGTCTCTTCAAGACATTCCTGTTATTGATACCGGTCGTATAGAGGCCATTAGCCAATCCATTGAAGAGGGTCAGTACAACATCGATAATGAAAAAATAGCTGATCGAATTATTAAAAGTGAAACAGCGCTTCACCTTAAAAAGAAATCATCATGACAAAAAAACCAACTGATCAACTCATTGAACTAATACAACAGCTTGAGCACATCTCAGGTCAATTAAACAGCACCTTAAAAAAAGAACAAGCCGTTTTGAAGCTGAAAGACAGTCAACAATTATTGGAACTTTCTGACGAAAAAAAAGCCTTAGTTACCCACCTAGAAAACCACACCAAAACCACGCATATTTTTTTAAGAAACATGAATATCAACAAAGGTCTTTACGGTTTTTCAGACGCCCTTTCCAGCTTAGCATCTGGAGGTATCAAGACATTACTAGAAAAAGCCTGGTCCAACATTCAAGCTTTAGCGGAAGACAATAAAAAACTGAATCAAATAAACGGCTCCATTATTGAGCTTAATCGTCGACACACCCAACGCTCACTGGATGTTTTACGTGGACAAGCGAGCACAACCACATCTACATACGGGGCAGACGGCCATGCCGCTAACAGTAAAGTATCAAGAAACATCTCCATTGCTTAATTACACGTGAACTTTATATCCAGTCTAAAGTCATTATTGCGCTCAGAAGAAGAGGAACAAACACCCAACCCTAACCCAAATTTTATCGTTCGGCCCTCTCGTATTAAACACATGTTGCAAATTCTAATGGAGTCGCATGTACAAGTTTCGCTGGTATTCGATAATCAATTAGAGTGCACCAGTAGATTACTTGACGTATCAACAAACGAATTAATACTCGATCAATTAAATAACCGAGCCGCTCATCTTAAAATGCTACCCGGCACGGTTATACAAGTTAACGCCAAGCATCACGCCGTTCCTTTTAATTTTAGCTCAACTATTACCGGCACATTGCACGATGGCAGCTACCTGATGGCGATGCCCGAAAAAATATATCACCCCCAAAAAAGATCCTTCTTCAGAGTACCCATTGAGAATATCGAAAAGTATAAATTTACCGCTGCCATTCAGTTTTCTGAAAACCTTATTTCAGGCTATGTTTACGATGTTAGCTTCGGCGGTATTTGCATTGCGGTTTATTCAAACTCTTATGTGAAAAAAGGCTCTATTCTAACGCCTGCCAGCATGACCCTTAAAGACGGTAGCACTATTCAGTTAGATTTAACCGTTTGCTCTGTAAAAAAGTCTCCGTTAGAAGGCTTTACACGCGTCGGCTGCGAATTCCTTAACTTGACCAGCCAAGAAAAAAGAGAGATCCATAAATTTATTACCGCATGTGAACGCGAACGCGCAAAAAAATAGCCTCCCTCAAGTTCACAAAGCTATAAAAATAAGCGTTTTGCGCTATCCCTAAAAAGCCCAATAGTGATATTATTTGACGCGAATTAATCAGGGTTCCATTTTTAAAATACATTTGACAATTCTTTAATATGGCCTCGGTAGCTCAGCTGGATAGAGCGCACCCCTCCTAAGGGTGAAGTCGCAGGTTCGAATCCTGCTCGGGGCACCACTATAGTGCTAAATATTAAGCATTAACAAAATGAGTAATTTAAACCCTTATCTTTTCTTAAAACTCGATTACACTTACAAACCCCTACATAAATTTAGACAGACGGAATATTTTAATGAACAATTTAATGCAGTTATTTAAAAGCACTTCCGCCCTAAATGGTGCTAATGCAAACTTTGTTGAAGACCTATATGAGCAATACCTCAATGACCCAGAATCAGTTGATGAGCAATGGCGAGAAAAGTTTCATTCCATACGATCGAATGCTGAAACAGTTGATATCCCCCATTCATCTATTAAAAAACACTTTTCTAACCTCGCCAAGGCTCCCACCGGAGTTCGTGTCATTCAAGGCGGCCTTTCTTCAGAGCAATTAGCCAAACAAGCTGCTGTTTCAAGACTGATGAATTCATATCGAATTAATGGTCATAAACAAGCTAATGTAAACCCACTAACACCACCAAAATCACAACTAATTGCTGAATTAGATATCGCTTTTCATGGGTTAAGTGAGCTTGACCTTAATACGCAGTTTGACACAGGTACCTTACACAACACACCTGAACAATTAGCACTGAAAGATATTCTGCCAATACTCAAAGAAACCTATTGCAACAGTATTGGTGTTGAATATATGCACATTAGCGACACTGAAATGCGCTCTTGGGTAAGACGCCGTATGGAAGGCCCACGCGCTCGCCTAAACCTTGAGGCCGATCAGAAAAAATGGCTACTAAAGCTACTGACCGCCGCTGAAGGCATTGAAAACCACCTGCACAGAACCTATGTTGGGCAAAAACGTTTCTCACTAGAAGGTGGGGAAAGCTTAATTCCGATGCTTGATGAAATGCTTCAACGACTAGGTGAGCATGGCGTCAAAGAAACCGTTATAGGCATGGCTCACCGTGGCCGGTTGAATGTTCTCGTCAATATTTTCGGTAAAAAGCCATCCATTCTTTTTGAAGAGTTTGAAGGCAAGCGTTCTGCCTCTCCAGCCAAAGACGGCTCTGGCGACGTAAAGTATCACATGGGCTTCTCCTCGGACATTAATACGCCAGGAGGGGAAATGCACCTTGCCTTGGCTTTCAACCCTTCTCATTTAGAAATTATCAACCCAGTTATTGAAGGCTCAGTACGTGCAAGACAAGATCGACGCGGTGAAACAGGCGAAGATGAAGTTGTTGCTATTCAAATACATGGTGATTCCGCTTTTTCTGGTCAAGGCGTGATCATGGAAACGTTGCAAATGTCTCGTACCCGTGCCTATGGCACAGGCGGCACGATTCACATTGTTATCAATAATCAAATCGGCTTTACCACCAGTAACCCTGCTGATACACGATCAACATTGTATGCTACCGATGTCGCTAAAATGCTGGAAACCCCTATTCTGCATGTTAATGCAGATGACCCAGAAGCCGTTTTGTTTGCAGCTCAGCTGGCCGTTGATTTCCGTCATGAGTTTAGACAAGACATTGTTTTAGACATGGTTTGCTATCGCCGACGTGGCCACAATGAAGCAGATGAACCGGCTGTAACTCAACCATTGATGTATAAAACTATTCGTGAGTTACCGACTACGCGTAAAATTTACGCCGATCGTGTTGTTAATGAAGGCTCATTATCTGCCGACGTGCCGAAAAACTTAGAGTCGGAGTATCGTTCTTCTCTAGAAAAAGGTGAAATTGTCTCACGGCCAATTTTAGAACATAAAGTTAACCCGTTTGTTGCCAAATGGAATGCCTTTTTATCAAGCAAGTGGGATGACCCGTGCGACACCACGGTACCTGCCAAAGAGTTTCATGAGATCTCCGACCTCATGCTTACCTTACCACCGGAATTTTCACTTCAAAACCGAGTGGAAAAAGTACTAGAAAGCAGAAAAAAAATGTCTGTTGGCGCCTTACCTATCGACTGGGGTTATGCTGAAAACATGGCCTATGGGACATTACTAAGTAAAGGTAGAAATATTAGAATGACGGGGCAGGACGTAGGCCGCGGAACATTTTTCCACCGCCATGCCGTTTTGCATAATACGCAAAATGGTGAGACCTATACCTCGCTAAGACATATGTTTCTAGAACAAGGTAGATTCTCTCTCTATGATTCTTTTCTATCTGAAGAAGCGGTTCTAGGTTTCGAGTATGGCTACTCCACAACAGAACCCGATGATCTAGTTATATGGGAAGCACAATTCGGTGATTTCGCCAATGGTGCACAAGTGCTGATGGATCAATTTATAAGCTCAGGTGAAACAAAATGGGGACGTATCTGTGGTCTTGTTATGTTATTACCTCATGGTTACGAGGGCCAAGGTCCTGAACATTCATCAGCCCGCTTAGAGCGTTACCTACAATTATGCGCCGAACATAATATGCAAGTTTGTGTTCCATCGACACCAGCACAGATCTTTCATTTATTACGCCGCCAAACATTAAGTTACTTCCGTAAACCACTGATTATAATGAGCCCTAAGAGCTTACTGCGCCACAAACTAGCAACATCTACCTTAGAAGAGCTCACTGAAGGCAAGTTTCACCCACTGATTCAAGAAGTGGATGATATTGATCCTAATAAAGTTACAAGACTGATCGTCTGCTCTGGAAAAGTCTATTATGATTTACTCGAACAGCGCAGAAGCGATGGCCTTGAAAACGTTGCTATTTTCAGAGCCGAACAGCTTTACCCATTCCCTATCGATGAGCTACATGAGTCTTTTGAGCAATACCCTCAATTAAAACAACTCGTTTGGTGTCAAGAAGAGCCCAAAAATCAAGGTGCCTGGTACCAAATTAGACATCGGTTTTTTGATTTACTCAGCGAGAAGCTAGAACTTAAATATGCAGGTCGGCCTATGTCAGCATCACCAGCCGTTGGTCAATTTAGCCTACATGTTGAACAGCAACAAAAATTAATCCATACAGCACTTTATTAAAAAATAGACTTTAAAAAAAAGGAATAAACATGAGCATTGAAGTCGTAGTACCTAGCCTTCCAGAATCCGTTGCCGATGCCACTTTAGTAACTTGGCATAAACAAGCCGGTGACACCGTTTTAAAAGATGAAAATCTAGTTGACCTCGAAACAGATAAAGTAGTTTTAGAAGTCCCTGCCCTGTCCGATGGTGTGTTAGCAGAAATCATTGAGCCAGAAGGTTCTACTGTATTAAGTGGCCAATTGCTGGCTCGCATAGAAGCTGGTAGCGCCAAACCAGAAACCCCAAGCCCAAAAGCAACACCGGCAAAATCAGAACCAGCAGCAACAACTTTACCTGCTGAAAAAAATTCAGGTTCAACTGAAGCACTTAGTCCTGCTGTTAGAAAACTCGTTGCTGAGCATGGATTAGACCCCCAACAAATTGTAGCCTCAGGTAAAGGCGGCAGAATCACCAAAACCGATGTGCTAAACCATATCAAGCAACAGTCTAGTAATGGCGTCACAACAGCTTCAGCAACCATGAGCAATTCGGCACCGAGCAAAGCGGCTAAGGCTACACCAATGCCAACCTTACCAACAAGTGAGCGTGCAGAACAACGCGTGCCGATGACACGCCTTCGAGCAAAAATTGCAGAGCGCTTAATTCAAGCACAGCAAAACACGGCCATGTTAACAACGTTTAACGAAGTAAACATGCAGCCTATTATGGACATTCGCAGTAAATATAAAGATCAATTCTCAAAAGTTCATGATACAAAATTAGGCTTTATGTCATTTTTTGTTAAAGCAGCCGTTGAGTCACTTAAGCTTTTCCCATCAGTCAACGCCTCTGTTGATGAACAAGATATTATTTACCATGGTTATTATGATATCGGCATTGCCGTTTCATCACCTCGCGGCTTAGTAGTGCCGGTACTGAGAGATGCAGACCTGAAAAATTTTGCCGCCATTGAAAGCGGTATTGCTGAATTTGGTATCAAAGCCCGTGATGGAAAATTAGGCATCGATGATCTAACCGGCGGTACATTTACAATCACTAATGGTGGTGTATTTGGCTCAATGATGTCGACTCCTATTTTGAACCCACCACAAAGTGCTATTTTGGGTATGCATGCCATTAACCAACGAGTGATGGTAGAAAACGGTGAAATGGTTATACGCCCTATGATGTATCTAGCCTTATCTTATGATCATCGAATTATCGATGGTAAAGAAGCAGTGTCCTTTTTAGTCACTATAAAAGACTTCTTAGAAGACCCCGCAAGATTACTGTTAAACGTTTAATAGGGAGCATCCCATGAGTTTAGATAATAAATTTGACGTTGTTGTCATCGGCGGTGGACCGGGTGGTTATGTCGCCGCAATTCGTTGCGCTCAACTTGGCCTAAAAACAGCCTGCGTTGATGAGTTTACTGATAAAAACAATAAAGCATCCCTTGGTGGCACCTGCCTAAATGTCGGTTGCATACCGTCTAAAGCTCTACTTGAGTCCTCACATCATTATGAACAGTTAAACCACGGCTTAGATGAGCATGGTATCAAAGTAACTGGGCTGAAGATTGACGTGCCCACAATGATCAAAAACAAAGACGATATCGTAAGTCGTCTTACCGGTGGCATCAGTGGTCTCTTTAAGGCTAATAAAGTCACCAGCTTTCATGGTCGCGGAAAATTACTGGCTGGGAAGCAAGTCGAAATCACTAGCAACACTGATGATGTTTCTGTTATTTCAGCAGACAGCATTATCTTAGCAACCGGCTCACGCCCTATCGATATCCCCTCTGCCCCTGTCGACAACATAAATATTGTCGACTCCACTGGCGCACTGAATTTTGATAAAACACCTAAAAAATTAGGCGTAATTGGGGCCGGTGTCATTGGCCTAGAATTAGGCAGCGTATGGAACCGCTTAGGGTCGGATGTTGTGTTACTTGAAGCCCAAGATGAATTTTTACCGGCAGTAGATACAAAAATAGCAGCAGAAGCCAAACGGCAATTTAAGAAACAAGGACTTGATATCAAAATGGGTGCTCGCGTTACCAAGGCGACCACAAAAGCTAAAAAAGTAACTGTCAATTATGAAGATGCTTCAGGCGAACATACCATAGAACTGGACAAATTGATCGTATCGGTTGGTCGCAGGCCCAACACAGATAATTTATTTGCTCCAGAGTCTCCAATTGAACTTGATGAACGCGGTTTTATTGAAGTTGATGAGATCTGGCAAACAAGTCAACCTTGTGTTTATGCGATTGGTGATTTGATTCGTGGGCCGATGCTTGCTCATAAAGCTTCTGAAGAAGGCGTTGCCGTCGCTGAAGTCATTTACGGTGAAGAACCTGAAATAAACTACGATGTTATTCCAAATGTTATCTACACTGGTCCTGAAATTGCGTGGGTTGGGCAAACCGAACAACACCTTAAATCTGCAGGTATAAAAGTAAAAATAGGCACGTTCCCTTTTGCAGCGAGTGGTCGTGCCCAAGCCCTAGGCGATACCACGGGTATGGTCAAAATCATCTCTGATGAAGAAACAGATCAAATTCTAGGTGTGCACATTATCGGCGCCCAAGCTTCTGAGCTTATCGCTGAAGCAGTATTGGCGCTAGAGTACTCTGCTAGCACTGAAGATCTCGCATTAACCATTCATGCCCATCCAACACTTTCTGAGGCACTGCATGAAGCTGCCCTCGCTGTTGATAAGAGAGCATTGCATATCCCTAATCGTTAAGTTGTAATAGTTAAGGTTGTTTATTGAAGTACGTCAATACCATCATCAAGACGATGTTGACGTACTTCAACACCTCCCCCCTCCCCAGCACTAATCAAATAGCACATTATTTAATTATTGCCTATTGGCTAGGCTCATTAAGAATATGATTTTTCAGAGCATAAGTTTTTCTCTTCTCCCAAAATTAAGGCTTTACAAACAGGGACAATTATATTAATTTTATTAAACTTAATATAATAATTTAAGTTAATCTACTAACTTATTGATTGTTATGTATTTAAAAATCCAATGGAGAACCGGATGAGTTTAACCCTAACACAAGCAGTTCCACAAAATGAAATCGCCACATGCGAGCTTCTCCTCGATTATTTAGAAAAAATTGGTGTTGAATATGTTTTCGGCATTCCAGGGGGTGCTATCGAACCACTCTACAATGCCTTAGCTAAAAGTGAGAAACGTGGCGGCATAAAAGCTATCACCGCTAGACATGAAACAGGGGCTGTTTTTATGGCCGACGCCTATGCAAGAAATACCGGGAAACTAGGTGTCTGCTGCTCCACTACCGGCCCAGGTGCAACAAATATGATCACCGGTGTTGCCTCTTCTTATGAAAACAACACCCCGCTACTCATTATTACTCCTCAGACATCGCAGGATAAAGTTGGCAAAAAAGCCATGCAAGAGTCGGGAGATACTGGAATTAACGTTTCAGGTATGTTTCACTTTTTCACTAAATACACCAGCTACGTTACAGATGTAGAGCAGTTTGAGCACAAACTTGTATCCGCCATCATGTCCGCTTTTAGCAGTCCTGGTGGACCGACACATCTGAGTATTCCTGCTGATATTTTAAAAAGCAGCGTGTCCATTAAACAGACAACAACCAATATAGATAATTTATTACGCCGTCCAGTTTTAAAAGACGAAGACATCATACAAGATCTATTACAAGAACTCCGTCATTCAAAAAAAATTATTTTCGTAATCGGTGCTGGTACGAAAACTTGTAGTGGCTTAATCGCTCAGTGCATAAATGAACTAGACATCGAATTTGTTGCTACGCCAGATGGTAAAAGCTTCATTAACCCCTATCACCCATCCTATAGAGGTGTTATCGGCTTTGCCGGGCATAAAAGTGCTAATAGGGCCCTTCAAAACGAAACGGTAGACACTGTAGTCGTTATAGGCTCCTCACTAGGTGAGTTTACAAGTAACGCATGGGATCAATTAACATTACTGAATAATAAGCTGATACATATTGATGATAATCAAGAAAATTTCACGAGGTCTTCAATGGCCAAGTTACAAGTAAACGGCCATATACCTACCATCTTAGAAGCCATTTTAGAAAATAATAAGACAAGATTCCCTGATAATGCTGAGAAAACTCCTGATGAATCACTTATAGATAAAACTAAATTTTTCACATACATACAAAGTGATAACCAAAAATTGATGCACTTTGAATTTGATGAACCTAATAAAACCACTGATGCATCTACACCATTGAAGCCACAATATTTGATGACACAACTGACCCGGCTTTTCCCCCCTAACACTCGCTATTTAGCAGACACTGGAAATAATCTCGCTTGGTCTATTCATTACCTCAACCCGTATGACAGGCGCTTCACCAAACGCAGAGTAACAAAAAGAGGGGAAGAGGATAGACGTTCTGAAAGTGCGGGACTATTGCAAATATGTGCAGAGTTCTGCTCAATGGGTTGGTCAGTTGGAAGTGCTATTGGTACTTCGCTCGCGCATCCAAGTGACCCTGTCGTTTGTATTGTCGGTGACGGAAGCTTCCTCATGTCAGGTAACGAAATAACAGTCGCGCTACAGGAAAAATTAAATATTATTTTTCTTGTTATGAATGATCAACATCTTGGTATGGTTAAACATGGTCAACGGTTAAATAAATCAGCTGATATAGCCAACACATTACCCAATATTAGTTACGCTTTAATGGCATCAGCCATGGGCATCATGAGCCATACCATTGAAACAGCCGATGACTTACTGCAACTCGATACTAATAAAATTTGTGAACGCAAAGGGCCTACTCTACTGGACATTAGAATAGATGCAGAAGAAGTTCCTCCTATTGCTACGCGCTTAAAAGGAATGAAGTAACAATGGAACAAGAAAAAATAAATACTAAAATTTGGTTTGAAGAAGAAGAACCTGATAACCCATTTGCCGCCAAAGCTTCTTATTGTTCTGGTTACAATGTTTATGGTGATTTATTGGGTAAAATCTCTTGGTCCGAATACATTTTTTTATTATTTAAACTTGAAAAACCCTTACCCTGGCAATCTGAACTATTAGAGGCTATCGCTATTGCTATTGCCAATCCGGGCCCTCGTGATTTAGGTGTCCGTGCTGCTATGAATGGTGGTGTAGGGGGTTCAACCGCCGCTTCCTGTTTAATGGCCGCCTTAGCACCCAGTGCTGGCAAAAATGGAGGGGCAAGGGAAGTTTATCAAGTGATGCGCTTATGGCAACAGTGTGAATTTGACCTCCCACTTTGGCTACACGAATTACCTAACTACCAAGATGAAGTAGAAGTAGAAGTGTGGCCAGCTAGTGAACACACCCCTGGCTTTGACCCATATGGGGCTAGTTGTGCCACCCCCATTTTACAAACATTGGATCACTTAACGTCCATATACTCTGACGGAGCTCTTGCCTACCTATCAACTAACCGTCAGATATTTGAAAAAGCTGCTGACGCACCATTAGGAATGACTGGTGTCATAGCCGCAGCCTTCACCGACTTAGGTTTTACGGATGAACAAGCAGAAATGCTATACCTTTTGCTTCGCCTTCCTGGCGCTGCAGCACACTCACTTGAACAAAAAAAACTAGGCTGGCGTAAATATCCATTCTTTGGCAATGGTTTAACCCTCACCAACGACCCTGGTCCTTTAAACTCTAACCAAACATTCCAAGACAAACTATGAAAGGTCCGATAACACTTAAGCAGGCTGAAGATAATTGGCAGACCGATATTGGTGCAGCTTTTGTTGGAGAACGTGTCGTTTATAGAGGCAAAGACTTATTTACAGAACTTAATGATATATCTTGGTTTAAACATTTCATTTTTGGAATCACAAATAAAATGTTTTCAGACAATGAAATTAAGTTGATGGAAAAAATATGGTCTCTAACGATTAGTTACCCCGACCCAAGAATCTGGAATAATAGAGTTGCGGCCATTACCGGAACATCAAGATCTACTGGTGCACTTGCAACAGCTGCCTCAACAGCTTGTTCAGAAGCAAACATCTATGGAACTAATGCAGGTTACCTCGCAATGGATTTCATTATAAGGGCGAAAGAAGCGGTAGATAATAATGAAAATCTTATTAACTTTACCTTGGAAGAACTAAAAAGAAAACGATCAATTCGAGGTTATGGTCGTCCTATCGTTAGGGCTGATGAACGAATTGCGCCAATACTTAATGAAGCTAAAAAACTAGGTCTTGGAGATGGACCTCATCTAAAGTTAGCTTTTGAAATAGAAAATATTTTAACGAACTCTAAATACCGACTTTCTTTAAATGCTGCTGGCATTGATGCTGCCCTAATGGCCGATATTGGCTTTACTAGGCAGGACCATTATTACGCAACAATATTAGGTTTTTCCGCTGGTATTATTCCTTGCTATATCGATTCTATTAGCCAAAAAGAGGGGACTTTTTTCCCTCTTCGTTGTCGACGACTCCATTACACAGGTCAAGATGTAAGAAACTGGTAATTTTAAAAATATCAACTAATCTTATAATAAAACAATAATTTGGTTCATCCATGAAAAAAACTCTTGCTTGGTTGCTGCTAACTTTTCTCTTCACCTTTGGAGATAATTCATTCGCTTTTGATGAAGGCAGTAATGCATTAGCTGACATTTATGGCGATGAAGATTACATTTATATCGCCACTGGGCGAAAACAAACAGTATCTCAGGCACCAGCTGTTGCAAGTATCATTACTGCTAAAACCATTCGTCAAATCGGTGCACGTGATATTGATGAAGTATTGGAAACGATACCAGGCTTGCATGTCTCTTATACTGCTGGCGGATACAATCCTATTTATCAAATACGTGGCATTACATCTGCGGTAAACTCTCAAGTACTCCTGCTAATCAATGGAATACCTATCACAAATATTTTTGCAGGAGACCGTTCCCAAGCTTGGGGTGGTATGCCAGTTGAAAACATCTCTCGTATCGAAGTTATCCGCGGGCCTGGCTCTGCAATATACGGTGCAGATGCGTTCGCTGGAACCATTAATATCATTACTAAAAACTCTACTGAAATTGATGGACTAGAAATAGGCGCATCCGCTGGGAGTTTCGATGAATACCGCGGCTGGATACAATACGGCGGGGCGAAAGCAGGTTGGAATACGGCTTTCTCTGCTCAAGTTATGGATACACACGGTCAACACGAAAAAGTAGGAGCAGACATCCAAACAACCCTGGATACCATTACTGGAACCTCTGCCTCTTTAGCGCCAGGTAATATTAACTTGGGACGCCGCTCATTGGATACTCGACTTGATCTCTCTAAGGCTAATTGGCAATTACGCTTAGGATATCAAGCTAGGAGAGACGGCCAGGTAGGTGCAGGGCTTTTTCAGGCACTTGACCCCGTTGGTGAAGCAGATGCTGATCGTTATAATGCAGACATCACATATAAAAACACCGATTTGTCTCAAAACTGGGATTTTAACGCCCAATATAGTTTTTTTAACAGTATTACTCGATCAGACTTAGTGTTACTCCCCCCTGGTGCTAATACGACTGGCGTTCCAATCCAAACATTTCCAAATGGCGTATTAGCCAAACCTGATGTATACGAACGTCATAATCGGATTGACTTATCGACCTTTTATACCGGCCTAAAAGATCACGATATTCGCATTGGTACCGGCTTCCACCATCAAGACCAATACAAAATTGAAGAAAAGAAAAACTATTTACCTTTTGGCCCTGCTTTAATTCCTCTTGGCGGACTTGTTGATGTCAGTGACACGACCCCTTTTAACCAAGAAAAAACACGTAAAATTTACTATGGGTTTATACAAGATGCATGGGACTTTGCTCCTGATTGGACTTTAACTGCCGGCCTACGCTACGACCATTACTCCGATTTTGGCGACACATTTAACCCACGACTGGCCTTAGTTTGGCAAACCAGTTACCGCTTAACCAGTAAGCTTTTATATGGACGCTCTTTTCGTGCCCCTTCATTTGCTGAACAATTTAATATTAATAACCCTGTTGCTTTGGGCAACCCAGATTTAGACCCTGAGATTATTGATACCTATGAGATAGCCTTTGATTACAATGCATCCAACAATCTAAAATTTAGTTTTAACTTGTTCTACTACGAAATGGAAGACATTATACGTTTCGCCCCTACAACAGCCAACAATACAGGTAAACAAACTGGGCACGGCTTAGAAATGGAAGCAAACTGGAATGTAACAAAGAAGCTTTCCATCTATGGTAATTATGCTTACCAGTCTTCTGAGGATAAAGACACTAATAGCGACGCCGCAGACGCCCCTCAACAACAACTTTATCTAAGAGCCGATTATGACATATCGCCCGTGTGGTCAATCAACTCTCAACTAAACCATGTCCGTGATCGGCAACGCGCTGCAAACGATTTTCGCTCTAACATAGGCAATTACACGACCATAGATTTAACGTTACGTGCTAAAGGACTTAGCCCTGACATAGAGCTTGCTTTATCAGCTAGAAATTTACTTGATGAAACAGTTAAAGAGCCATCCGAGGCCCCCGGAAACATCCCTGGTGACCTGCCCCTTGCCGGTAGAGGTTTTTTTGTTGAATTGAGAAAATCTTTTCATTAAATCGATAAAGTTGTCGATAATGGCAAATAAACAATAATCAGGGATGATTAAACAACATGATATATTTTAAGATATTTTATAGTACCGCTCTACTTGCCATACTTTTTTATACAACGACAATACTTGCTGATGACACATTAGAAGCTAGCGCTACCTTCAACATCACTGTTGTTTACCCTGATGTTAGAAAACCTTATAGTACACTTTTTGAAACTATTATTAGTGGCATTAAGGAACAAACTAAATTAAACGTACAAACACAATTAATGGATAACTCAATGCAGGAAACAGATATCCTAAATTCTCTTAGACAAGAGAGGCCAGACGCCGTTATTTTATTAGGTGGCGGCAGGCGTGTACTACAAGAAAAAATAAACTCTCTTTATAAAACAACCTATGGTGCATTATTTCTTTCTGACCATGATATAGATAATGGTCGGTATGGCATTTCTATGACCCCAGACCCCACTCTTCTCTTTTCTGAATTAAAAAAAATACAACCAACAGTCAAGGAAATTCATGTTGTTTTTGATCCAAAAACTAATGGTTGGTTAGTTCAAAGAGCCATTGAAAACACCCCGAACACAGGAATAACCGTCATTCCATACGAAGCCTCAAGTTTGCAACAAGCAGCTCTAATATATAAAGAGATTGCTCGCAATAATGACCATACTAACAGTGCTTTATGGCTTATACACCATGATCCCACCTTTGATAGTAAAAGCTTATTACCACGAATTTTATCGGACGCTTGGAAATATCAACAAGTCGTCATATCCACTAACCCCTCACATGTACGAAGAGGGGCTTTATTATCACTTCTACCAGATAGTCAACAAATAGGAAGAGATTTAGCCACCACCACAGTTCGATTATTAAGTGGGCAAAAAGCATCACCCGTTATGCCAATGCAATCATCCCTAGTTGTTGCGAACCTTAGAACAGCCAAACATCTTCCAAACACCATTCGTTTAGATCAAAAAACCAATTTTGCTTTGACCTACCCAAGAGCCTCAGCAAATGATTAAAACGTTTTACAAATTTTTAACACAACGTAGTTTTAAAAACCTCCTAACGACAACCTACTTTATTGGCATCATACTTTTAATATCCATTGCCACTTTAATCACCTCCAATTTATCGTCCAAAAGTGTTCATGACAGCCTTAATCAAACTGGACTCCAGCTTGTTGAGTCATTAGGAAATAACAGTCGCATCGCCCTTCTCTATCTCAGTCAGGATGAAGCTGAATTAGTCGTAGAATCAATCCTCTCCTTCCCGGATGTTAAAGCAGCAGGGATCTATGATGACAAAATGCAAGTAATCTACCAAAGTAGTGACCTGTTAAGTCCAGGCCCTAACACCTTACCAGTAGAATCAACTTCTTTAGATTATGAAAATGAGCATGAGTGGAGCTATAGCTCACCTGTTTATAGTACGCTCGATGAAGAAACATTACTTTATTCAGATAGTAAATTTAAGCCAGAACTTCTAGGTTACGTGCGCCTAACGGTTGGAAAAAATGTACTCAGGTCGCTTAAAAGTGATTTTTATAAGTACAACTTAATGGTGATAGGTAGCTTAGCCCTATTATTATTGTGGGCTCTTTTATTCATCACAAAACGTATTAGCAAACCAATCGATAATTTAGCTAAAAATATGCTAAATGCTGCTCAAGGCAAGCGAACTGAACGCAAAGGTATCGGTAGCACAGAAGACATTATGCGTATGGAACAAGCCTTTACAGACATGATGCATATTTTGGAAAATCGTGAACAAGAACTCATTACTACGCGTGACATCGCTATTGAGGCAGCTAAAGTCAAAAGCGAGTTTGCCGCCAATGTCAGTCACGAACTGAGAACGCCTTTAAATGGTATTTCAGGCATGCTAGAACTATTATCTGATATGGACCTTAACGTCCAACAGAAAGAATACCTAAAGGTAGCCTCTAGCAGCGCAAATTCATTACTAAGCCTTATCGATGATGTTTTAGATTTTTCCAAATATAACCAACAAGATGTCGACTTACACGAAGAGTCGTTTGATTTACGTAACACGCTGGAAAACGCCATTACCCTACTCAGCGCTCAAACTCAGCACAAAAACATTTCTATCGCCTATTTTTTAGATGCCGATGTACCTCTTCATCTAATTGCTGATGAGTTAAGGCTCCAACAAATCATACAAAATTTACTCGGTAACGCCATTAAATTCACTCCAGCTGGTGAAGTGAGCATTTCTATCTCAACCTCAGCATTGAATGAAAACAACCTAACCTTATTATTTGAAGTAAAAGACACCGGCGTTGGTATCCCTCAAGAAGTTCAAAATAAAATTTTCACTGCCTTCTCTCAAGCCGATAACTCTACTACTCGAGAATATGGTGGAACAGGCTTAGGACTTGCCATCAGCCGACAGCTAGTCACTATTTTTGGCGGTGAAATGGGCGTAAAAAGCAAAGTTGGTAAAGGCAGCACTTTTTGGTTTACTGCTAATTTTACAGTCGACATGCAAGCCGAAGCCTTTGAACAATCAAGCACTCAAATATCACCCACTCAACCTAATGTTTTAACGGTTAGCGATGATGATTTTTCTCACCGTTTTATCGTTCAACAATTTCAAGCATCACCTTTTCATGCTGACCATGTCACTGATGGGATGACAGCTATAAAGAAACTACGTCAACACGAAACTTTATCAAAGCCTTACGATTATATTTTAATTGATAATCTTCGTTCAAACATTAGCCAAACAGCCTTAATTCGTATGATTAACGCTGACCATACTTTAGCCAACACAAAGATAATTGTCCTCATCGCTAACCAGTCAAGTCAGTTTAATGCAACAAAAGAGCTCAACGTATTTGGGCATATTACTAAACCAATTAAACAATCTGATTTATTATTGCATTTACGCTCAACCGTTGAATCAAAACCAACATTATTTGAACAGCAAGCACTCAAAGAACCCCTACCAGACTATTCATTTAAGAAAATTCTTGTTGTTGAAGACAATAAAGCGAATCAACTGGTTGCTAAAGCCATGCTAGAACGCTTCCACTGCAATGTAACCTTGGCTAACGATGGTCTTGAGGCATTAGAGCTTTTTTCCAGCCAGTCCTTCGACCTTATTTTGATGGACTGTCAAATGCCAGAGATGGATGGTTATGAAGCAACATTCCAAATACGTGAACTTGAAACTGTCGACAAACACACACCTATCGTTGCACTAACAGCCAACAAACAAACCGCTGACCGAGAACAATGTATCGCGGCGGGAATGGATGACTTCATGTCAAAACCATTAACACTGCCCACATTAAAAACCACCTTACAGAAATGGGTTACGCAAGAAGCTGCACAAACAAACCCTATCGAGGACAGTGAAGACAAACCTCTCATACAAACAGTCTTGGATGAAAAAACATATTTAAAACGGCAACAAAACCTTGGAGCTGAGTTCAAAACTGCTTTACAGTCTTTCCTTGAGCAAACCCCTCTCAGCTTATCCCGCTTAACAGATAGTGTCTCAAAGCTCGATAGGGTTGCTATAAAACGTCTTGCAGAATCTGTTAAAAATAGCGCTTTCGATATTGCTGCACTTCGCCTTTCACAAGCCTGCAAGAAATTAGAAAGTGCTTGTGATCATGGAGAAGCTAAATTTCTAGGCCTTCAACATAAAATAATTCTATTTGAGGCTGAGTTAGTTACCAAAGAAGTCTCTATAAGACTAAACAACAGTGAGACTGAAAACCCAGTCGTCAGTCAACACCTTAACCCTGCTAGGGTTTTATTAATAAACGCTGACAAAAGAGACCGCTTTTTAATCAAAAATGCCTTGGAAGATAGTGGCCACAATGTAGATGAAGTAATTAACAATTATCAGGGGATGCTTTATTGCGAACGAAATAAACCTGATATCGTTATTTTAAATCATGATTTATCTCATGATGACATTGAGCTTGTCAAAACGTGTGAGGTTTTTAATAGCAGCGGTATTCCTTTCACTATCACCTCAAACTTAGAGAGTGAAACCTCGATTAATAATGCATTTAAAATGGGAGCACTCGATTATTTTTCAACACCATTAAACTTGTCTCTTTTTATTCATCGGATTAATCGGATATTAGCCACCAAACAAACTGAAAAACAAATATTTAACTTAGCGCATAAAGATCATTTAACAGGCCTAATGAACAGGTCTTTATTTACTAAGAAAGTTTCTGAGCTGATCAACAAACACGAGCGCGAGCATAAAATAATGGCCGTTATTTTCCTCGATTTAGACCGTTTCAAATTAGTCAATGATTCCTATGGCCATGAAGCCGGCGATTTACTGCTTAAAATTGTTGCTGAGCGCCTCTCAAGAAGTGTTAGAGATGTCGATATCATTTCAAGGTTTGGTGGTGATGAATTTGTTGTCGCTTTAACCGATGTTAAATCACATCAAATAATCGAAACCCTAGCACGTAAAATACAAAACAACCTCTCAAGGCCCTTTGTTTTCTTAGAGAAAGAAATGCACGTTAGCGCCAGTCTTGGCATCAGTGTCTATCCAAGTAGCGGCAAGACGGTCAGTAACCTGATAAAGAACGCCGATATTGCCATGTATTTATCCAAGCAATCAAAAAGCCCTTACGTCTTCTTTGACGATACGATGTCCGAGAGCATTAACCAACGTTTAGTCATAGAAAATGAACTACGTAATGTTATTTTACGCGATGAATTAAAGGTTTTTTATCAGCCACAATTTAGCGCCACAAACGGCGAGCTTATCGGTATGGAAGCCCTCGTCCGCTGGCAACACCCTAAAAAAGGCCTAATTCCACCGAATAACTTTATCGGTTTAGCTGAAGAAACAGGGCAGATTCATATGATTGGCGAGTGGGTTATGGAAACAGCCTGCAAAACGTTAAAAAACTGGATTGACCGAGGGGCAAAACCAATTAGAGTTGCCGTTAATTTATCTACACTTCAGCTAGAAGATGACGGCATCGTAAACAAAATATCGTCTATTCTAGAAACCACTCAGCTTCCACATAAGCTTCTTGAATTAGAAATCACTGAAAGTTCCGTTATGAATAACGAACAACTGATGATTGAAAAGCTAAACACATTAAAAGAGTTAGGTATCAAACTTGCCATTGATGACTTTGGAACGGGCTACTCTTCTTTAAGTTATTTAAAACGTTTGCCAATTAATTTATTAAAAATTGACCGCTCATTTGTTAATAACTGCCTGCTTAACTCAATAGATTCTGACATTATACGGACGATTATTATTTTGGCTCACAGTATGGGTATCGATGTCATTGCAGAGGGAGTTGAAACAGAACAGCAAAGCACACTTCTAAAAAGCCTCAATTGTGATTTCGTACAAGGCTATTTATTTGGCAAGCCAATGCCTAGTGAAGAGTTCGAAAAGCTTATTTTCAACAACGTAAGAGATAACGTATACCCGATCACTTTGTTACAATAAGTTTTTTAACCAAACAGGGTGTTTTAATGACCATTATCAAACAAAATGACCTTATTGAAAGTATCGCAGCTGCTTTTCAATTTATCTCTTATTATCACCCAAAGGACTACATTCAAGCGTTAGGTCAAGCGTATGAGTTAGAAGAGTCACCCGCTGCAAAGGATGCAATGGCACAAATTCTTCTTAATTCACGCATGTGTGCGATGGACCACCGGCCCATCTGTCAGGATACCGGTATAGCAAATATATTTTTGGAAATCGGCATGAATGTCCAATGGGACAGCAGCATGAGCGTCGAAGATATGTGTAATGAAGGAGTAAGACAAGCTTACCTCCACCCCGACAATGTATTAAGAGCCTCTATCGTCTCTGACCCATTAGGCGCAAGAAAAAACACAGGCGATAACACGCCCGCCGCTATTCACATGAAAATAGTGCCGGGTGATACCGTCAGCATTCATGTTGCCGCTAAAGGCGGTGGCTCTGAGAATAAATCTAAATTTGTCATGCTGAACCCGAGTGACAGCCTAGTAGATTGGGTACTTAAAACGGTACCTACCATGGGGGCTGGCTGGTGCCCACCTGGCATTTTAGGTATTGGTGTTGGTGGCACTGCGGAAATGGCCATGAAACTAGCCAAAGAATCGTTAATGGAGCATGTTGACATTCAAGAGCTTAAAGACCGTGGCCCCAGCAATCGTGCCGAAGAACTTCGCCTAGAGCTATACGAAAAAGTTAATGCTCTCGGTATAGGTGCACAAGGCCTTGGTGGTTTAACAACAGTGTTAGACGTAAAAATCAACCATATGCCCACACATGCCGCGTCTCTACCTGTCGCAATGATTCCAAATTGCGCGGCAACTCGTCACGCACACTTTGTTCTCGACGGATCTGGCCCATCCTATATAGAACCACCCAAGCTTGAAGATTGGCCAGAAATTGCCTGGACACCCGATGCAAAAACTAAACACGTTAATCTGGATACTGTCACTGAAGAAGAAACGCATACTTGGCAGCCTGGCGACCGTCTACTGTTAACTGGTCACATGTTAACCGGCCGCGATGCTGCACATAAGCGCATTGCTGACATGTTTGCCAAGGGTGAAAAGTTACCAGACGGTGTTGATTTCAAAAATCGTTTTATTTACTACGTTGGCCCAGTTGACCCTGTGAAAGATGAAGTTGTTGGTCCAGCAGGCCCAACAACAGCAACCCGTATGGATAAATTTACCGAGATGATGCTCGATAAAACCGGCTTACTGGGTATGATTGGAAAAGCTGAACGTGGTCCTGATGGTATTGCCGCCATTAAAAAACATAAAGCCACCTATTTAATGGCTGTTGGAGGCGCTGCTTATCTTGTCTCTAAAGCAATAAAAGAAGCTAAAGTTATCGCTTTTGATGACTTAGGAATGGAAGCTATCCGAGAGTTTTATGTTGAAGACATGCCCGTAACCGTAGCAGTCGACTCTACCGGTGAATCAGTACATAAAACAGGCCCTGCTTTATGGCAGTCGAAAATTGCTGGTATTCCGGTCGTTAGTGAATAAAAAGTTCGACACACAAAAAAGCCAAGCGTTATGCTTGGCTTTTTTGTGTTTTCTCTTTTTTCTATCACTTAATTCTTGTTAAGTAATTCAATGGAACCTGGGTTTTGAAAACCACGTGGTAATTTAACACCACGCTGGGCCCGTTTTCCTTTATAAGCATCTAAATCAGATAATTTCAAATTAATATGTCGTTTACCCGCATTAATACGAATAGCTTGCTGCTCATTGACCACACAAAAACCGATCACTTTATCATCCCCTGATTTTAAATCTTTAGTCGGGATTTGAATCAGCTTATTTCCTTTACCGCGGCTTAATACCGGCACTTCACTCACAGGGAATATTAATAACCGGCCTTGTTTACTGACAATCGCAACCCAGCCCTCTTCAGCCTCGTATAACGCTGGTGATAGTAGCTTTGCACCTTCTGGTATTGTTAATAAAGCCTTACCTGCTTTATTTTTAGTTTGTAAGTCATTCAGATTTGTAACAAAACCATAGCCAGCATCAGATGCCAGCATAATATGCTCATCTACACCTGCAATAACATCCGTAAACATAGAACCGGCAGGTGGTTTCAAACTACCGGTGATCGGCTCGCCTTGCCCACGTGCTGATGGCAACCCATGAACTGGTAAGTTATATACCCTGCCTGTTGAGTCTAAAAAGTAAACCCAGTGATTGCTGCGGCCTTTTGCCGATGCTAAGTATTCATCACCTGACCTAAACGTTAAACTCTTTGGGTCAATATCATGGCCCTTAGCGGCACGAACCCAGCCTTTTTGTGAAATAACAACCGTCATAGGCTCATTGGGAATAAGCGCTCGCTCATCTAACGCCTGTGCTGCTGACCGATTGACAATCGGCGAGCGCCGAACATCTCCATACAATTGAGCGTCTGCCTGAATTTCTTTTTTAACCAATGTCCGCAAACGTTGTTTTGAGCCTAGAATTTTTTCTAACTCATCACGTTCCTTCGTCAATTCTTCCTGTTCTGCACGAATTTTAAACTCTTCTAACTTTGCTAACTGACGCAATTTAATCTCAAGAATCGCATGTGCCTGAACATCAGTAATATTAAATTGCTGCATTAATGCATCTTTAGGATGATCCTCTTCTCGAATAACCCGAATGACTTCATCAATATTTAAATAGACAATCAATAACCCATCTAAAATATGTAAGCGATCATTTACTTTATCTAAACGATGCTCCAAACGTTTTCTAACAGTTTCAAGCCGATAAGTTAACCACTCTGCTAATAATACTTTCAAGTTTTTAACTTGCGGTTTTCCACTTAAGCCGATTACATTGAAATTGACACGGTAGGTTCGCTCTAAATCGGTTGTTGCGAAAAGGTGCGACATTAATTGCTCGACACCAACTCGTTTAGAGCGCGGCACAATAACTAATCGTGTTGGGTTTTCATGGTCTGACTCGTCTCGTAAATCTTCTACTATAGGTAGCTTTTTGGCACGCATCTGTGACGCAACTTGTTCCAGCACTTTCGCCCCAGATACTTGATATGGCAGCGCAGTCACAATAATTTGACCCTGCTCCATTTCATAACGCGCTCTTGCACGTAGACCACCTGAGCCTTTTTCATACATTGCACGAATCTCATCACGCGACGTGATTATTTCGGCCTCTGTCGGAAAGTCCGGTCCTTTTATATGTTCCATCAGCGTATCGATATCTGCCTTTGGTTCATCCAATAGGCGGATACAAGCGCTCGCCACTTCATTTAAATTATGTGGCGGTATATCTGTGGACATCCCTACGGCAATCCCTGTCACACCATTTAATAATAAATTGGGTAAGCGTGCGGGTAACAACTTAGGCTCTTGTAAAGTGCCATCAAAATTATCGGTCCACTCAACCGTGCCGTGCCCTAACTCGCTCAACAAACTGTTTGAATAAGGCGCTAAGCGTGATTCTGTATAACGCATCGCCGCAAAGGACTTTGGGTCATCTGGTGAGCCCCAGTTTCCTTGCCCATCTACCAATGGGTAACGGTAAGCAAACGGTTGCGCCATGTGCACCATCGCTTCATAGCAAGCGCTATCACCATGCGGATGGAATTTACCCAGTACATCACCCACTGTTCGCGCTGATTTTTTAAATTTTGCGTTATTAGATAGGCCTAATTCAGACATCGCATAGACGATACGGCGCTGAACAGGTTTAAGACCATCTGCGATATGTGGCAATGCACGGTCTAAAATAACGTACATAGAATAATCCAAATACGCTTTTTCAGTAAATGTTTTTAATGGCAGCGTTTCAATGTTTTCAAAAGATGTTGTCGTCATAATGTTCTCTTATATATCTGCCAAATTACCACTTTCTTCTAACCATGCTTTACGGTCTGAAGCACGTTTTTTTGCAAGTAACATATCCATTTTGGCATGGGTTTGATCACCCGATGTCATATCTAGTCTCACTAAGCGACGTGTATCCGGGTCAAGTGTAGTCACCCGAAGTTGAGCAGGGTTCATTTCACCTAAGCCTTTGAAACGCTGTACATTAATTTTGCCTTTTAATTTTTCAGCCGCAATACGATCTAACACACCTTCTTTCTCGGCTTCATCTAGGGCGTAAAACACCTGCTTACCCACATCAACTCGGTATAAAGGCGGCATCGCCACATAAATGTGCCCTGCTTCGACCAATGCCGAAAAATGCCGAACAAATAAAGCACATAACAGAGTGGCAATATGTAGCCCATCAGAGTCCGCATCGGCAAGAATGCAAATTTTATTGTAACGTAAGGATTTTAAATCTAAGGAGCCGGGCTCCACACCGATTGCTATTGAAATATTGTGTACTTCTTCCGAGGCTAAAACATCAGCAGGGTCTACTTCCCAGGTATTTAAAATTTTTCCTCGTAACGGCATAATAGCTTGAAACTCACGATCACGCGCCTGTTTAGCAGAGCCGCCTGCAGAGTCCCCCTCAACTAAAAATAGTTCAGAACGATCGGAGTCTTGGGATGAACAGTCTGCTAATTTTCCTGGCAAAGCTGGGCCGCTGGTCACTTTTTTACGAATAACTTTTTTACCCGCACGTTGCCTATTTTGTGCACGTTGAATAGCAATCTGGGCAATTTCTTCACCTATAGCGGGGCGTTGATTTAACCACAGACTAAAACTATCTTTAGCCGTTCCCGAGACAAAAGCTGCACATTCTCTAGATGTCAGCCTTTCTTTTGTTTGGCCTGAAAACTGTGGGTCTTCTAACTTGATAGATAGCACATAATGACAGCGCTCCCAGACATCATCTGGCGTAATTTTAACCCCGCGCGGGAGTAACGATTGGAATTCGCAGAACTCTCTGACCGCTTCGGTCAATCCTGTGCGTAAACCATTAACATGCGTACCACCTTGTGATGTAGGCACCAAGTTTACATAACTTTCAGTAATCCCTTCACCGGCATCGGTTGACCAAGCAACTGCCCACTCAACCGATTCGCGTTCGCTACTCGCACCCGACACAAAGCCTTCTGGCGGCAATAAAGTTAAATGTTTTAATTCACCTAATAAATAATCGGTTAGGCCATTTTGATAAAACCACTCTAATTTTTCAGCATTGATTTCATCCTTCAAATAAATATGCAAACCAGGGCAAAGGACGGCTTTGGCTCGAAGTACATGTTTCAACTTAGATAACGAAATCACAGCCGAGTCAAAATAAACAGGGTCTGGCTTAAAATGAACAGATGTACCGGTGTTTCGCTGTCCTACTGTTCCAAGCTCTGTCAAATCTGCTACTTTGATACCATTCTCAAAAGCCATGTGCCAACGCTTACCAGTACGCTTAACTTCCACATCAACCCGAGATGACAACGCATTAACCACAGAAATGCCGACGCCGTGCAAACCACCAGAAAATTGATAGTTTTTATTTGAAAACTTTCCGCCAGCGTGCAAACGGGACAGAATTAATTCGACACCTGGAACACCATGTTCTGGGTGAACATCCACTGGCATCCCTCGTCCATCATCGTCAATTTTGACCGAGCCATCTTTATATAAAGTTACGACTATTTCACTTGCAAAACCCGCAATTGCTTCATCGACACTATTATCAAGTACCTCTTGTACTAAATGATTAGGTCTCACCGTGTCGGTATACATCCCCGGTCTTTTTTTAACTGGGTCGAGCCCCGTTAGGACTTCAATGTCAGAAGCTTCGTATTGACTATTCATAAACTGGGTTAATGACTCGTTAAAGTATAAATGAAGGCCGGATTCTAACCATTAAGTCTAATTCTAACAAGCTCACATGCCGGCTTATAATCATAATTGCTGGCGCGAATGATCACACCTCTAATTGATTCAAATGTTCACTTGAATAATAAAGGTTTTGAACTAGTATACATTGATAAAAAAAATTATTAACGTTAGGGAGATAGTTGTTTTGAAGGATAGGAATGAACTTTTTAATAAAATCCATGACACTCTGAAGTTGCCTCTGTCCGGATATCATCAACTTACAAAGTCACTCGAGTTAGTTCTAGAGTACTTGGAGGTAGATCGTTGTTCATTACTCTATCCTTGTACAGCCAATGCTTCAACACATATGATTCCTATTGAAGTAACCACAGCCAACTACCCTGGTGCCAATAAATTAAAAACCGACCTCTCAACAACCTCACTTTTTAAGCATATTAGCCAAACTGTTGAAAATACAACCGAGCCGGTCTCCTTTGACCTTAAAAATATCGAGTCAACTCAATTATCAAAGGTATATAAAGACTTCTCTATAAAAGCACAAATCGTTAAGCTTATTGAACAGGCTAATGGTGAAAAGTGGGGTCTCTCACTTCATCAATGTAATTCAACACGGATTTGGGACGCTGAAACGAAAGATATCATAAATACAGTCGCCGAGATGATCCGCCCTATTCTTTCAACGCTTGTAGATATTCCAACACTCTTAAGTCTTGTTGAGTCTGCAACAGAGGCGATAGACAATTCCTCATTGCCGCAAGTGCTATACAACATGGATAGGGAAATTGCTTATGCTAATGAAGCCTATTGCCAATTGCATAAACGCGATTTAAATGATTTGCTACACCAGCATGGTAAACAATTTTTCTCCGAAGAAGAGCACGATAGGTACGATCAGCTTTTTGACGATATTTTAAAATACGGTAACGCAAACAATAATAGTACAAAAACCACAGGGGATGGTGAAACTATTCACACCGAATTTCACGGCTCCTTATTGAATTATAATGGTAGCCGACACTATCATGTTTCGCTCTATGACCAGACCGAAAAAATTAGAAACCAGCAACAACTCCAATCATACAGTGATATCCAACACGCTATTATGGAAGCCAGTGATGACGGTATGCTGGTCGAAGATACTGATAGAAAAGCTATCGCCATTAACCAGACTTTTTTTAATACCTTTGATATTCCACCCAGCTTACTAAAAGAAAAGAACAACCAAACACTAGAAATGTTAAAGGCTGGCATGGATAAAATGCAAGACGCTGAAAAGATCGCGCAAAATGTGTTGTCCTTAAGCCCTTCTTCAGAGGTTAAGACATCAACACTCATTTATTTAAAAAATGGCACGATATTAGATTTAGCGTCTTTCCCTTTAATTCACGACAAGACCATCAAAGGGCGTGTTTGGTACTTTAAAGACATCACAGAAAACACACTACTTACACAAAAGCTAGGCTTCGAAGCAACACATGACCCCCTAACAAAACTCGTTAATCGTCGTGGTTTCGATGAAGAACTTAGTCGCTCTATTAATGACTTAAAAGACAGTAATGCCGTTCATGCTTTACTCTACCTTGATTTAGACCAATTCAAAATAATCAATGATAGTAGTGGCCATGCAGCAGGAGATATGGCACTTATTGAAGTCAGTCAATTACTCTTAAAACAAGTCCGCTCGGCCGACCTGCTCGCAAGAGTAGGTGGTGATGAGTTTTGCATTTTATTAAAAGACTGCCCACCCGATGCAGCTCATGCATTAGGTGAACAAATCAGACAAGATATCGAAGACTTTATTTTCATATCCGGCGATAAAGAATATAACCTAGGCGTCAGTATTGGCATTGTTACCATTGATAAGAGCTTTAATTCATATGAAGATGTTCTCAAACTGGCTGACACATCGTGTTACCTTGCTAAAGAGGCAGGGCGTAACCAAATTCACATCCACACGAATGCAGATCAAGCAGTTGCGTTACGATTACAACAAAATAATATAGTCAGTCAAATAAATGATGCACTTAAGGCCAATCGTTTCGAGTGTTATGTACAAAAAATACGCACTGTTTCTAACGAAGACTCCAATACCAAAAATACGCTCTCAAATTATGAAGTATTGGTTCGTATGCTCGATGCAGATGGCAGTATTATTTCGCCGAATGTCTTCTTACCCGCTGCAGAACGCTATAAGTTAATGTATAAAATTGATCATTGGGTCATAAAAAACTCGATTCAGGCAATGGCAACTATCCAAGAGCAGTTCGACTGGTTTAGCATCAATCTATCAGGGCAGACCATCGCCCACCAAGATAGTTTTGAGCTCATCAAAAAAAGTATCGATGACACCAATCTGCCAGCGCATAAGATTTGTTTCGAAATAACTGAAACAGCCGCTATTACTAACCCTGAGTTTGGAGTGAGTTTCCTAAATAAATTACAACAACTGGGTTGTTTAATTGCCTTGGATGACTTTGGCTCCGGTCTATCATCGTATGAGTACCTCAAGCGATTGCCCGCTGACATTCTTAAAATTGATGGTCAATTTATTCAAAATATGCTCTACAATCCTTTGGACCTTGCGATGGTGAAATCTATTAACGAAATTTCACACATCATGGGGAAAAAGACTGTAGGAGAGTTTGTTGAAAACGAAGCAACGCTCAAAAAAATGAAAGATATTGGGATTGATTTTGCACAGGGCTTCTATCTTGATACCCCAAAGCCTCTTCGCACCATATTAGAAGCCCACCCCATGCAAATCACTCTAGAGTAAACGTAGCGTTTACTTATTAATCCAAATCACTCGCCAACGAGTTTCGTATATTATCAGGCACCGTCACCTCATGTTTATATGCTGGGTGATCAACACCTGCATTGATAATCGCACCGTTTTGCACCGCTTCCACCATCGGTTGGGTCAACTCAAAGCGTAAAAAATGAACGGAAGATGTTTTCTCATTCGTTTCACGTTCTAAGTCTTCATTAGCAATGGGGTGAACCTTATCAAAACCCGCTACTTGAACCCACGTCGCACGTTCAATACCAATCATTTTTTCCAGCGCCACTTTACGATCACCAGCATTATCAAACTGAATCATCATTGTTGCTTTCCAGTTTTGCCCGTCAGGAATCAATGGGTTATAGGTTTCAATTTCTTCGATAATGCCCGCCGAGTCAAAGATTTTTTCGGCACGTAACATTTCTTGAACCTGGTAGCGCATGGTTAAATAGTCTTCAAAATGTAGGCTGACATTCTCCCCGATTCGCACTATTCGATTAAGTTTATGAGCACGAACCTTTTGCCTATATTCATCACGTTTATTCGAATACTCTTCAAGACCATACAGTTCTTCTTTAACTAGCTTTTTCATTTTCAACCTCTAATGTTCAAATGCCGTACGCTTGCTTTAGCAAACTAATAGGGCTCTTTACGTTTGACTCATCTTCCAAGCCACTTGCAATGTGATCAGCTGCCATAGGGCAATCGCTTGAAAACACATCGGCTTCAGCCTTTTTCACTCGGTTTACAACCGGCTTTGCAATTTTTTTAGCTATATCATGGAACTCACTTTTTAGCGCATACGTTCCATCATGCCCAGAACACCGTTCTATCGCATTTACTGATGTATTTGGAATTAACTCTAATACCTCTTTCGTCTTTAATCCAATATTTTGAACCCGTAAATGACAAGCAACTTGATAAGAGACCTGCCCTAATTCACCTTTAAACTCTGTTTTTAATAATTTCGATTTATGGCGAAGCATCAAATACTCAAATGGGTCGAAAATAGCATCACGCACTTTTGCTACCTCTTCATCATCTGGAAACATTAACGGCAACTCTTGTTTAAACATCAACACACATGATGGCACAGGGGCAATTACATCCCAGCCCTCATCAATCAATTTAACAAGTTGTGGAATGTTATTGTTTTTTAAACGCTCTACCTCTTTAAGATCACCCAGTTCAAGCTTAGGCATACCACAACAGTTCTCTTTACTTGCCATCGTTACCGCAACATTATTATGCTCTAGCACATCAACCAAATCATTTACTAAATCTGGTCGATTATAGTTACCATAACAGGTGGTAAAAATAGCCACTTTTCCGGTTGTTTCTCCGCAAGCTTGCACACCCGAAGCATCATGTTTTTGCTGGGCAAATTTTTTCCTTGCTGTTTCGGTATGATAGGCTGGGATAACCGCTTCGTTATGAATCCCTAATTGGCTGTCTAAAACTCGTCGAATTGTCTTGTTCTGGTTCGCTGCATTCACCACATTAACAACGATGGGGATAGACGCTAATTTACCAATTCTATCGGTAGATGTAATTAATTTATCGCGTTGTTTGACTTCATTTTTTTCAAACTTAACGGCCTTCGCACGAAGCATTAAATGTGGAAAATCCAAGTCCCATTCATGAGGAGGCACATAAGGGCATTTTGACATAAAGCACATGTCACATAGATAGCAATTATCGACCACATCCCAATAGACTTTTTTATCGACGCTATCGAGTTCCATTGTTTCTGACTCATCAATGACATCAAACAATAATGGAAACGCATTACATAAATTAAAACAACGACGACAACCATGACAAATATCAAACACACGATCTAATTCGTTGAATAAATTAGCCTCATCGTAAAAACTAGCGCCTTTCCAATCTATTGGATGCCTTGTGGGGGCCTCTAAGCTGCCTTCTCTCATTTATTTATCTCCAAAAAAAAGGAGAGCACATGCGTACCCTCCTTTTGATCTAAATCAACACTTAAGCGTTTAAGCTATCTAACGCTTTTTGGAAACGGTTCGCGTGTGAACGCTCCGCTTTTGCCAGTGTTTCAAACCAATCAGCAATTTCATCGTGACCTTCGTCACGTGCTGTTTTTGCCATACCTGGGTACATATCAGTGTACTCATGCGTCTCACCGGCAATCGCTGCTTTTAAGTTATCTTCAGTTCCACCAATTGGCAGACCTGTTGCTGGATCACCAGTTTCTTCTAAATATTCTAAGTGACCGTGTGCATGGCCTGTTTCACCTTCTGCAGTTGAACGGAAAACAGTAGACACATCGTTGTATCCTTCGATGTCTGCTTTGTTTGCGAAGTATAGGTAACGACGGTTTGCTTGTGACTCACCAGCAAACGCATCTTTTAAATTCTGTTCTGTTTGAGAACCTTTAAGTGACATAGTAATTCCTCTTAATAAGTTGAATGATATCAATTCTACCTTTAGACTGGGTCTAATAGTAAGCTCAAGATACGTTACCATCTATTTGATGTCAATATGATTGCTTCGTGCTAACTAACACGACAAGCATTTTAAAAAAATAGTGACCCTATCCAGTCTAGTTAAGGTAACGTATTTCCTTTTACAAAATCAACGACAAAACTAATGGCCAAAGCAAAAAAACTCGATTTAGAATCATCACTTCAATCCTTAGAAGAACTTGTTGACCGTATGGAAAATGGAGACTTGAATCTCGAAGAATCACTAAAAGAGTTTGAATTAGGCATCAAGTTAATTCAATCCTGTCAAAAGTCACTTACAGACGCTGAACAAAAAGTTGAAACTCTATTAAACAGCTCCGCCTTGGCAAAACCCGTCGATTTCGATTAAATATTTAATTTACCCACAGCCATGACTGCTTTTAAAGACTTCCAAAGCGCCAAAACACAACAAATAGAAACCGCGCTAGCGCGCTATCTTCCCGCGAGTCATATTGAACCCAAGCGATTGCACGAAGCCATGCGTTATTCAACTCTTAATGGTGGCAAACGTATTCGAGCGATGCTCGTCTATGCGACTGGGAACTTACTTGAAATACAACAACCTATATTAGACAGCATAGCTAGCTCAATTGAGCTTATTCACGCTTATTCACTCATTCATGACGACCTTCCATCGATGGACGACGACGATTTACGTCGTGGCAAACCGAGTTGTCATAAAGCCTTTGACGAAGCAACTGCTATTTTAACCGGAGACGCGTTACTAACACTCGCCTTCAACGTGCTGGCAAAGGCGGATTGCAGCAATGAACAAAAAATAACCTGTATTCAACTGTTATCACAAGCTGCCGGTTCAAGAGGCATGGTCGGCGGCCAAGCCATTGATCTGGCTAATGAAGGAAAGTCCATTTCCATTGCTGAAATTGAAAATATGCACCTACATAAAACAGGGGCCTTGATCTGTAGCTGTATCACTTTAGTCGCAAGTTTAAAGTTTCAAACAACAGATAGCCAGTATCGCCACCTAAAACATTATGCAGAATGTATCGGACTGGCGTTTCAAGTACAAGATGATATTCTTGATGAAACCTCATCCACTTCAACACTCGGCAAAACACAAGGTAAAGACCGGCAAGCTGAGAAGTCCACCTACCCTTCTATTTTAGGCTTAAGGGCTTCGAAACACTTAACCAAAGATTTATATGACGAGGCTATACAAAGTCTTTCTAATTTTGACCACCGCGCTAATTACCTTAGGGATATCGCACAGTTCACTATCTCACGGATATCTTAAGCACATGGTCCTTAGACCAGTATTCACTTGCATAGTCTTTGCTTGCAAACGATAATACGCAACCTTAACCTAACGTATTATGAGCATTACGTGACGCCACTGGCAAAATACCCTATTCTCGATAAAGTTGATATACCAAACGACCTTCGTAACCTTACGGAAGAGGAGCTTATTGGTTTATCACATGAGCTGCGTGAGTTTCTAATTTCCTCCGTCAGTAAATCAGGGGGACATTTATCAGCCGGGCTTGGTACCGTTGAACTGACCATTGCCTTACATTATGTTTTCGACACCCCTTCTGATAAATTAATTTGGGATGTTGGACACCAGGCTTACCCACACAAAATTTTAACTGGGCGTAAAGATAAGATTTCAACAATTCGTAAAAAACACGGCGTTACCCCTTTTGTAACACGTGCAGAAAGTGAATACGACGCATTTGGCGTTGGCCACTCGAGTACATCAATCAGTGCCGCTTTAGGTATGGCCATTGCCGCCGCTATAAATAACGATGAAAAACGCACAGTTGCTATTATTGGTGATGGTGGAATAACCGGTGGTATGGCTTTTGAAGCGCTAAATCACGCCGGTGCCTTAGATGCAAATTTACTGGTTATTTTAAACGACAACGACATGTCTATTTCGCCAAATGTCGGGGCGATGAAAAACTATTTAGCTAAAATCTTATCCGGAAAATTCTACACAACCGTAAAAGAAGGTAGCAAAAAGGTGATGGCTAACATGCCCAGTGTTTGGGAGTTGGCAAGACGAACTGAAGAACACGTAAAAGGCATGGTTATACCAGGGACATTATTTGAAGAGATGGGCTTCAACTATATTGGACCTATTGATGGTCACGACCTCCCCACTTTAGTTAAAACATTATCCAACCTAAAAGACTTACAAGGCCCACAATTCTTACACATTGTGACCCAAAAAGGTAAGGGCTACTCCCCTGCTGAAGCGGACCCGATTGGATACCACGGCGTTTCAACCTTTGACCCAAGTAAAGAAAAGTTACCAGAAAAGGCACCTAGTTCAGCCACTTATAGTGAAGTTTTTGGCCAATGGCTTTGCGATATGGCTAAAGAAAATGACAAACTCGTTGGCATTACCCCTGCTATGCGTGAAGGCTCTGGCATGGTGACATTTGAACAGCAATACCCAGAGCGTTTTTTTGATGTTGGTATAGCTGAACAACACGCTGTTACCTTAGCGGCGGGAATGGCTTGCGAAGGCTTACAGCCTGTTGTTGCTATTTATTCAACGTTTTTACAACGTGGATATGATCAACTTATTCACGACGTTGCCTTGCAAAAACTCCCTGTTCTTTTTGCTATTGACCGTGCAGGCTTAGTTGGCCCTGATGGCCCCACTCATGCTGGTTCGTACGACTTTAGCTACCTACGCTGCATCCCAAATATGGTTATTATGGCGCCCGCTGACGAAAACGAATGTCGACTTATGTTAACAACAGGGATTCAACATAAAGGCCCAGTTGCAGTACGTTATCCACGTGGTAAAGGTCCTGGGGTCACTATTAGTAATACACTTGATAGCATTCCAATTGGCAAAGCCGTTACTCTAAGGGAAGGCAAAGATATCGCCTTATTAGCATTTGGCTCATCGGTAACACAAGCACTTGAAGTAGCCGAGGAATTTAATGCAACGGTGATCAACATGCGCTTTATAAAACCCTTGGATGAAGACATGATCAAACATATTGCTAGCACTCACAACACGTTGGTGACACTGGAGGAAAATGTTATCAAAGGTGGCGCAGGCAGCGGTGTTAACGAGTTTATTAACCAAGCTTCAATCGATACCAAGGTCTTAAACATTGGCTTGCCAGACCTTAATCTTGAACACGGTTCAAGAGAAGAACTATTGCAAGAAGCAGGTCTCGACACTCAAAGCATAAAAAACTATATAAGCAGCCGCTTAAATAAAACAAACACCTGATACAACACAGCCTACTTACTAAATATGACCATCGAAGACGTACAAAACCACCCAGATTCTAGAAATATGCCCATTAATAAAGTCGGCATAAAGGATATCCGCCACCCATTTGTTTTTGTCGATAGGGACGGTCACCAACGAGCAACTGTTGGCACCTTTAACATGTCTGTCAACTTACCTCATCATCAAAAGGGCACTCATATGTCACGTTTTGTGGCCCTTTTGAATGAAGATTGCCAGCAATTATCTATTAAGGGGTTCAATGCATTATTAGAAAAAATGACCCACACCCTTGAAGCGGAAACAGGTTACCTAACCACAGAGTTCCTATATTTTGTTAACAAGTCTGCCCCTATTACTGGCGTTAAAAGCTTATTAGACTATCAAATAAAGCTTGACGGGCACTGGTCAAAAAGTGATCAAAAAATCAAAATTACAGTAGTCATCCCCGTTACCAGCTTATGCCCTTGTTCAAAGAAAATTTCTGAATATGGCGCGCATAACCAGCGTTCTCATATCACCGTTACCGCAGAAATTGGTGACAATATTTGCGCTGAAGACATTATCCAGCTGGTTGAAAAGCAGGCATCGAGTGAACTTTTCAGCCTGTTAAAAAGGCCTGATGAAAAATACGTAACAGAGCTCGCCTACGACAACCCTAAATTCGTAGAAGATGTCGTAAGGGATATTGCTAGTGTACTTAACGATGACCAGCGAATTTTAGCTTATACCCTAGAAGCTGAAAACTTTGAATCCATACACAATCATTCTGCCTACGCAGTAATCGAAAACAACAAATTAACTTAATAATACCGGAGCTCCAACAATGTCTAACACCATAGACCTCACCCAATACGGGATAACCAACCCTAGCGAAGTTATCTACAACCCTTCTTTCGACCTTTTATTTGAAGAAGAAACTCGAGACGATCTAACAGGCTATGAAAAGGGAACTGTAACTAACTTAGGTGCTGTTGCAGTCGATACCGGTATTTTCACTGGACGCTCACCAAAAGATAAATACATCGTGATGGATGACGTATCACGTGATACCGTTTGGTGGTCTACCCAAGGCAAAAATGATAATAAACCCTTATCAGAAGAAAACTGGGGACACCTTAAAAATATTGTCACTAAACAATTATCTGGTCAGCGATTATTTGTTGTGGACACCTACTGTGGTGCCAATAAAGATACCCGTTTGGCGGTACGCTTTATTGTTGAAGTCGCTTGGCAGGCACATTTTGTAAAAAATATGTTTATTCGCCCAACAGAAGAAGAATTGGTTGATTTTGAACCAGACTTCGTTGTTTTAAATGGTGCCAAAACAAATAACCCCGATTGGCAGGAGCACGGCCTTAACTCAGAAAACTTCATTGCTTTCAACCTAACCGAAAAAATGCAGCTTATCGGTGGCACTTGGTATGGTGGTGAAATGAAAAAGGGCATGTTCAGCATGATGAACTACCTGCTTCCACTGCGCGGTATAGCCTCAATGCATTGCTCTGCCAATGTTGGTAAAGATGGCGATGTTGCAGTGTTCTTCGGTTTGTCTGGAACAGGCAAAACAACACTATCCACCGATAAAGACCGTCAATTGATTGGTGATGATGAACATGGCTGGGATGATGATGGCGTGTTTAATTTTGAAGGTGGCTGCTATGCTAAAGTTATCAATTTAAGCGAAGAAGACGAACCTGAAATTTATGGTGCTATTCGTCGCGATGCTCTTTTAGAAAACGTTACTTTATCTGAAGATAACGTCATTCAATTTGCTGATAATTCTAAAACCGAAAACACGCGTGTTTCTTACCCAATTGATCATATTGACAATATTGTTAAGCCAGTTTCAAAAGGTGGCCATGCTAAAAAGGTTATTTTTTTAACCGCCGATGCGTTTGGCGTAACACCGCCGGTCTCAAAATTAACAGCCGCGCAAACTAAATATTATTTCCTATCTGGCTTTACTGCAAAGCTAGCCGGTACTGAACGAGGCATTACAGCGCCAACGCCAACATTCTCAGCGGCCTTCGGTGCAGCATTTTTATCATTACACCCCACCAAATACGCACAGGAATTAGTGAAACGTATGGAGGCTGTTAATGCCGAAGCCTACTTGGTTAATACTGGATGGAACGGCACGGGAAAACGAATTTCAATTAAAGATACCCGCGCTATCATTAATGCAATCCTTGATGGTTCAATTGAAGAAGCAGAAACAACACATATTCCCTACTTCAATTTAGAAATACCAACCGCGTTACCAGGCGTTAACACGGACATTCTTGACCCACGAAACACCTATGAAAATGAAGCTGATTGGGAAAAACGCGCCCATGAGCTTGCTCACTTATTTGAACTAAATTTCGAAAAGTACACAGATAACGAAGAAGGGAAATCTCTCGTAGCTGCTGGGCCGCAACTAAAATAATAACGTCAATCACAAACGTTAACCTCAAAGGCCATGCTCATGCATGGCCTTTTTTGTGGTATCTTTGATAGCTACGTCACCACTGATCTCATCATTATTTATGCCCAATGATCCAAGCCATATCGTCAGACCTGGTAATAAAAAAAAGCGTAAAGGGAAATTTACTGAGAAAGGACGTCAACTCGATGCCAACGCTCAACAAGCGATAAAGCAATTACTTGCTAACAAACCACATCGAAAAGACCTTCTTATTGAGTACTTACACCTTATACAAGATACTTGGTCCTATATCAGCGAACAGCACTTAATGGCCTTGGCAGATATACTAAAATTACCTCAAGCGGCGGCCTATGAAGTCGCCACTTTTTATCATCATTTTGATGTCATCAAAGAAAATGAGGCCGCACCACCGCCTATCACAATTCGTGTATGTCAGTCCTTAAGCTGCTGTCTGGCCGGTGCTGATAATTTAATACTTGAATTAACCAAGCAAAACCCAGAAAACATTCGAATAACATCCGCCCCATGCATGGGTTTATGCAACCAAGCACCCGCTGCTGCTGTCGGCAAAAATTATCTCGGTCAGGTAACCTCCAGCTCGCTCCTGTACGCTGCACAGAACAACCAGACACAGGCCAATGTGCCTACATACCAACGTTATGAACAATACATAAACGCAAACGGGTATCAATTACTCGCATCGCTGAGCAAACAAACTCTCAGCGTCACTGACGCTATTAACGAAATTGAAAAAAGCAATTTAAAAGGTTTAGGTGGGGCGGGGTTTCCTACTGCCAGTAAATTACGTCTTGTAAAAGCCGAGCCCGCTCCTAAGTATTTTTGTGTAAATGCCGATGAAGGCGAACCCGGCACATTTAAAGACAGACATTACTTGTCCACCGCGCCACATCAATTTTTAGAAGGCCTGCTCATCGCAGCATATATTATTGATGCTAATAAAATCTTTATTTATTTGCGCGACGAATACCCTGCTATCCATCAATTATTGCACAACGAAATTCAACTCCTCGTTAATCATAAGATCATTAAAGAAGATTATATCGAGATTAGGCGCGGCGCTGGCGCCTACATTTGCGGCGAAGAATCTGCAATGATTGAATCAATTGAAGGTAAACGTGGCATTCCCCGCCAACGCCCGCCTTATGTTGCTCATCACGGTTTATTTGGTCGGCCGACCTTAGTACAAAACGTTGAAACCTTGTACTGGATTCCCACAATTTTAACTGATGGCGGTGAGCACTTTGCACAACAAGGTAAAAATGGGGCCAGTGGCTTGCGCACATTTTCAGTATCAGGTCGTATCAACAAACCCGGTGTCATTGTTGCCCCCGCTGGCAGCAATATTCGCGAATTAATTCATTTAGCAGGCGGTATGCTTAAGGGACATTCATTTAAAGCTTACCTACCGGGCGGTGCCTCTGGTGGTATCTTGCCTTCATCCTTAGACAATATTCCGTTAGATTTTGGCAGCTTAACAGAGCACGGCTGCTTTATAGGTTCGCATGCCATTATTGTTTTATCAGACAAGGATAGCATCAAGGCAACGAGTCAAAACCTACTTGCATTTTTTAATGATGAAAGTTGCGGTCAATGCAGCCCCTGTAGAGTTGGCTGTGAAAAGGCCAGCTCCTTGTTATCCGAACAGCAGTGGAATAAACCACTATTAAAAGAGTTATGTACAACAATGGCTGACGCATCAATCTGCGGACTAGGCCAAGCCGCTCCAAACCCAATTTTATCGAGCATTAAATATTTCGGCGATGAGGTCTAAATGAGCAATTTAGTTTCATTTGTAATAGATGGCAAAAAGGTTTCTGCTGAACCTGAAGAATCAATTTGGCAAGTCGCTAAACGACTCGGCACCACTATTCCGCATTTATGTTTTAACAATAAGCCCGGTTATCGCTCCGATGGCAACTGCCGGGCCTGCATGGTTGAAATTGATGGCGAACGCACACTCGCCGCTTCGTGTTGCAGACACCCTAGCGATGATATGGTCGTTCACACACAGAGTAAACGTGCCACAGCAGCTCGTCGGCTTGTCATCGAATTATTAAGTACCGATGTAAATCAGCAGACGGTTGCGGGATCAACTTTCGATAATTTGGTGCAATCCATGGAGATTGGGCCTTCACGATTTCCAAAAAAAGTAACTAACACCCCCGACTTATCTCACCCAGCCATCTCTGTAAAGCTTGATGCCTGTATTCATTGTACGTTGTGCGTTCGTGCCTGCCGAGAAATTCAAGTTAATGGTGTGATTGGTCTAGCTGAGCGAGGTCATGATGAAAAAATAATTTTTGATTTTGACGACCCAATGGGGCAATCCACCTGCGTTGCTTGTGGTGAGTGCGTTCAAGCCTGCCCAACTAATGCACTCTCACCTGCTTCAGCCAAAGTCACTAAGACAGACAAACAAGTACAATCCGTTTGCCCCTATTGCGGTGTAGGTTGCCAAGTTAGCTTAAAGGTTAACGATAACAAAATCTGCTCTGTCGAAGGTGCTAATGGCCCCTCTAACCAAGGCCGCTTATGCGTAAAAGGCCGCTTTGGTTTTGATTACATTACATCTGAACAGCGACTTACCGAACCGCTAATCAGAAAAGAGGGTATCGAAAAAGGCGTTAATATCGACCCAGCTAACCCCTACTCGCATTTTAGAAAAGCCTCTTGGGAAGAAGCACTTAATCTTGCTGCGAAAGGTTTTTCAGACACTAAACAACAGCATGGTGCTGATTCTCTGGCTGGCTTTGGCTCTGCAAAGTGCTCTAATGAAGAAGCTTATATTTTCCAAAAACTAATTCGAGCCGGCTTTGGCACTAATAACGTCGATCACTGCACACGTTTATGTCATGCTTCCTCCGTTGCCGCACTCATGGAAACAATTGGTTCAGGGGCCGTTACCGCACCATTTATGGCAGTTGAAGACAGCGATTTGATCATCGTTATTGGCGCGAATCCAAGTGAAAACCACCCCGTTGCAGCAACCTTTTTTAAACAAGCTGTCGAGCGCGGTACCGAATTGGTTGTGATGGATCCTAGGGCTCAAGCGTTAAAACAACAAGCAACGCATATGCTACAGTTTACACCGAGCACAGATGTTGCCTTACTGAACGCCATCATGCACGTGATTGTTGATGAAAAACTTTATAATCAACATTATATTGATCAACACACCTCTGGTTTTAAGCTGTTTGCTACACACCTTAAAGACTATGCGCCTGAAAAAATGCAGAGTATTTGCGGTGTAACTGCCGACACCATCAAAACAGTTGCAAGGAAATATGCAACCGCCAAATCTGCCATTATTTTTTGGGGTATGGGTATCTCACAGCATACACACGGAACAGACAATGCGCGTTGCCTTATTTCATTAGCCTTAATGTGTGGTCATATAGGACGCCCCGGCACAGGCCTCCACCCTCTACGCGGCCAGAATAATGTTCAAGGCGCCTCGGATGCTGCTTTAATCCCAATGTTTTACCCCGACTACAAGCCAATAAGTGACTGTGAAACACAAACCTTTTTTGAATCCCTATGGGACACACCCTTGAACCCCAAAGAAGGCTTAACAGTCGTTGAAATTATGCATGCGATACATCGCAACAGCATTAAGTCCATGTACATCATGGGGGAAAATCCCGCCATGTCAGACCCTAATTTAAACCATGCCCGTGCAGCACTGGCTAAATTAGAGCACCTTGTTGTACAAGATATTTTTCTAACCGAAACAGCTATGTTTGCAGACGTTGTTTTACCTGCTACCGCCTGGCCGGAAAAAAATGGTACTGTAACAAACTCAAACAGACAGGTACAAATGGGGCGACAAGCTGTTGAACCACCAGGCAATGCAAAAGCTGACTGGTGGATTACACATCAGATCGCTCAGCGTTTAGGTTTAGAGTGGCCCTATTCAACACCAAAAGATATCTATCAAGAAATGCTGTTAGCCATGCCCTCATTAGCTAACATCAGCTGGGAACGTCTTGAGCAAGAGCATTCCGTCACCTACCCTTGCCCGTCCCCTAAGGAAGCTGGTCACGATATCGTTTTTGCCGATGGTTTCCCCACTGAAGACGGACGCGGAAAATTTATCCCTGCAAGCTTTTTGCCGGCTAATGACAAATTAGACACCGAATACGACTTTATTCTGACAACAGGCAGACTACTAGAACATTGGCACACTGGCGCAATAACTCGACGCAGTGAAGTACTCAACACACTCGAACCAGAAGCTTTTGTTGAAATGAGCCCCACCGATTGTTCAGCGCTTAAGGTACAAGCAGGCGACATGGTTTGCGTTTCAAGCCGCCGAGGATCTATTAACATCAAGGTTCGTGTTGACCATAAAGTACAAACTGGCCTCATATTCATCCCCTTTGCTTACGTCGAAGCAGCGGCTAATTTATTAACCAGTCATGATCTTGATCCCTTTGGAAAAATACCTGAATACAAGTTCTCAGCTGTCAAAGTAGAGCCAATTTAATGCCCAGCAACTCAAATAAAATTATCGGCGTCATCCTATCAGGTGGTCTCTCGAGAAGGATGAACAACCAAGACAAGGGCTTCATTCAACTCGCTCATAAGCCTCTTTTTGAACACGTATTAGAGCGATTGTCTCCTCAATGCGACTCAATTATTATTAGTAGCAACAAGGAGAGCCAGCAACTGTCTTCTTATGACTTACCTATTATTAAAGATTCATTAGAAGGGTTCTTAGGACCTTTAGCCGGGCTTTTAGCCTGCATGCAGTGGGTAAGAAAGCATCAACCCGGTGTACAATGGATTGCCTCTGTGCCCGTTGATACGCCTTTTATACCCCAAAATTTAGTCTCCAGGCTTTGTCAATCAATGCTTGAAAACACCGCCGATATTGCCTGCGCTACTTCAAATGGTCGCACACACCCCGTTATTGCCTTATGGCCAATTAGGCTACTTGATGACCTGGAAGCTGCACTAAGCAAGGAGAATATACGTAAAATTGATTTATGGACATCTCGCTACAAAGTCTCCCTCCCAGACTTCAGTGATAGCTTGCTTGACCCTTTCTATAACATTAATTGTCATGAGGATTTAGTGCACGCCGAAGCGTTGCTACGTAAGCCGAATGAAAATACAGCCTAAACTTAAGCTGTTACATCAAACACTATCTGCTCGGCCCCATTCAAAACTTGAAAATGTTGCCCTTTTGCTCGCGAAATTAATGTTACACCAAACTCACAGGCAAGCTCAAACCCCATCTTAGTGGCCCCAGAACGAGACAATAATATAGGCACACCCATTTGCGCGACCTTGATAACCATTTCAGAGGTTAAACGCCCTGTTGTGTAGAAAACACAGTCATCACCTTTAATACCCTTCAACCACATATGGCCAGCAATTGTATCAACGGCATTATGACGCCCCACATCTTCAACAAAGAACAATACCTCCTTACCTTTACAAAGCGCACAACCATGAACAGCACCCGCCTTTTTATAGACTTGGTTACGTTGCCCAAAATGATTAAGCAAATAATACAATACAGATTGTTCAATACTACGTTTGGCTAACACCTGCTCCTTTAAACTCTCAACAACATTACCAAACATCGTGCCTTGTCCACACCCTGAAGTAATTGTTCGACGTGCTTTTAATTTCTCAATATTAGGGTTCTTTTTACTCGATACAATCACTGCAGCATTGGTTTGCCAATCAACTTGAAGTACCTTTATATCTCCGATAGTCTCAAAGAAGGTTTGATTTTTAAGGTAACCCAACACCAACAATTCAGGAAAAGACCCCATCGTCATTAAGGTTACTATTTCTTTTTTATCGATATAGATGGTTAGCGCACGTTCTTCAACCAATTCAATTTCAATCGACTGCCCCTTCTCGTTGACGGCAAAAACACAAGATGAATCCTTAATTTTTGACGCTGTCATCTCGATCATTATGTTTTCTCTTTTAGAATTACCCCCTTATAACACGCAAAAAAAAAGCCATGCAAATGCATGGCCTTTTTAAACGCATAGAACAATTAAAGCAGGTGCTTTACACCATCACGTTCTTCTTTAAGCTCATTTTCCGTTGCGATCATTCTTTCACGACTGAAATCATTAATTTCAAGACCTTGAACGATTGAATAGTCACCGTCTTTAACAGTCACAGGGAATGAGTAAATTAAACCTTCTTCAATACCATAGCTTCCATCACTTGGAATTCCCATACTCACCCAATCGCCGTCTGCTGTTCCTTGCACCCAAGTACGCATATGGTCTAATGCAGAACTGGCAGCAGACGCTGCGCTTGACAAGCCACGTGCTTTAATAATGGCAGCGCCACGTTGTTGAACAGCAGGAATAAAGTCATCGGCATACCAGCTTGCATCGACCTTAGATAACGCATCTTCACCGTTGATTAAGCAATTGTGAAGGTCTGGGTATTGTGTTGCTGAGTGGTTGCCCCAGATTGTCATCTTAGTAACGTCCGTATTATGATTACCCGTTTTTTCGGCCAATAAGCTCATCGCACGATTATGGTCTAAACGTGTCATTGCTGTGAAGTTACGTGGGTCAAGGTCTGGTGCATTATTCATCGCAATCAATGCATTTGTATTTGCAGGGTTACCCACCACTAATACACGAACATCACGTTTAGCAACTTTATTTAAGGCTTTACCTTGTACCGAAAAGATGGCCGCATTTGCTTCCAACAAGTCTTTACGTTCCATACCAGGACCACGTGGACGAGCACCCACTAAGAATGCAAAATCGATATCTTTAAAGGCAACTTCAGCATCATCAGACATTGAAACACTTTGTAATAAAGGAAATGCACAATCGTTCAATTCCATAACCGCACCCTCAAGCGCACCTAAAGCAGGTGTGATTTCTAATAGGTGTAAACAAATTGGCTGATCTGGGCCTAAAAAGTCGCCAGATGCTATACGAAATAATAATGAGTACGAAATTTGACCAGCGGCGCCGGTAACGGCTACATGAACAGGTGCTTTCATTTCTAACAATCTCCTTAATAAAAAAGATGAATTATAGCTGATATTCGACTTTTTTTACTTAAAAACCATCATTCCTTATTAGCTAGGCGGTATTAAGCTATTCTTTTTCTCGAGATTTAAGAATTTTTTTTAAATCGTAATGATAGATAAAGCTCGGCAAAGCAAAGACAACAAATAAACATATTGTAACCACGTAGAACTCCCAGTTCTGCGCAGTATTTGTTCCCATTATTTTGTATTCCAAAGCAAAGCCAACACTGAACGTCAGCACATACCAACATAGCCATTCAAACCAGCGAAACCAGCCTGATTTATGCGCGATTTGTCTAATACAAAAAAGTTTATCGCTTAACCATGGCAAATTAGCCATAAGAATCGAAAAAATCAGAAAGATAACAATTGTTAATTGATTACTCATCAATGAATTTTAATGCTTATAATTATTGGTGCCGAGAGCGGGATTTGAACCCGCACGTCCATAGGACACTACCCCCTCAAGATAGCGTGTCTACCAATTCCACCACCTCGGCAAATCCATTCAGTTAATCAGGAATGGGCAGGTCATCAGCAGGCTTCATACCATTTTGCTTAGCCAGCCCATCTGTTGGTTCCACAAGGTTGTTGATTAAGTCCGCAGGCGTAGCTTCTGTTGATTTTGCTGGTTGTGAAACCGTCAAGCCATCAATAATATCTTCAGGTGCTGCTCTATTGCCTCCTAGATAAGCAAGCGCTAGACTTGTTGAAAAAAACAATGCGGCCAAAATAGCTGTCGAACGACTTAAAAAAGAGCCGGAACCTTTAGCACCAAATACCGTACCGGATGCACCACTGCCAAATGCTGCGCCAGCATCAGCGCCTTTACCATGCTGAATCAAAATCAACCCTATCATCAATGCTGCAATAACCACATGCACTGATAAAACTATTCCAAACACACTCATTCTCTTATCCTTCTATACCTAAACGGTATGAGTTTTATTACGGCAGAACTTACCCACCAAGTTTATTTTTACGCTTTTTGGCAAATTGAAACAAACGCTTTTGCATCCAAGGATGCGCCACCTATCAAACCACCATCAATATCTTTTTGTCCAAACAATGACAATGCATTATCTGGTTTTACACTTCCGCCATATAAAATGCGAAGCATGTTAGCTGCATTTATATCTCTCTCGCTAACCAATGCTCTTATAAAAGCATGCACCTTTTGAGCCTCGTCAGGGGAGGCCGTTAACCCCGTTCCAATGGCCCAAACGGGTTCATAAGCCAGAACCAATTGCGTCAAATCTACAGCGCTATTATTTAATAACGCCTCAACCTGATCTTTAATTACATCAAATGTAGCACCAGACTTGTATTCTTCCTGTGTTTCACCAACACAATAAACAGGAGTAACGCCAGTCATTTGGGCTGCCAGCACTTTCTTAACCAGCTGCGCATTTGCTTCATTAAATAGTGTTCGCCTTTCTGAGTGACCTATTAGTACCCAGCTACAGCCAACATCTTCCAACATATGCGCCGACACTTCACCGGTATATGCCCCAGACTGATACTCTGAAACAGTTTGAGCACCTATGGTTATAACTGTCGGTTTAGTTATTTCTTGTGCAGCCGTTATATAGACGAAAGGCACGCAGACTCCTATATCACACGTTATTTTATCATCAATTGTCGTTTCAATTGCACGTAAAATTTCACTTGTTGAGTCAAGTGAACCATTCATCTTCCAGTTTCCAATAACCAGTGATCGACGCATCAAACTTCTTACCTTAAAAAACGAGCAAGGTTAGCGGCTATTCAGCAATAAATCAATCTTAATTAAGCGAGCACTCATGCCCAATTCACCCCTTAAGCGTCAAGTAGGCTTTCAACTGTTTTACTAAGGTCCATCGCCAGTTTTTCCACTAACTTCACATCTTCGCCTTCAACCATTACCCTAACTAATGGTTCTGTGCCAGAAGGCCTTAACAATACTCTTCCTGCGCCTTTTAAAACCTTCTCGATAGAAGCAACGGCTTTATTAATATCATCCGTCATCGCAAACTTTTTAGCACCACTTAGCTTCACATTAATCATACATTGAGGATACTTTTGAATATCACTTTTTAGTTCATTCAAAGAGGTGCTCTCGCGCATCATAATCTCAATCACTTGTAGAGCTGAAATAATTCCATCACCTGTTGTCGTTCTATCAGCACAAATTATATGCCCAGACCCTTCACCACCCAAGATTGACTCTGATTCGTTCATCAACTGAATAACATGCCGATCTCCTACTGCTGAGCGTAATAAGTCAATACCTAATCTATTGAGTGCATGCTCAACGCCTAGATTAGTCATCAATGTTCCTACAACAGATGAACCTGAATAACCATTTGATTGACGACCTTTGGCTAAAATATACAAAATATCATCACCATCCAACACTTCGCCTAAGTGGTCAACCATGATTAATCGATCGCCATCGCCATCTAATGCCACACCAAAGTCAGCATTATTGGATAAAACCGCCTCGGTTAACGCCTGAGGGTTAGTTGCTCCACAACCATCATTAATATTAATGCCGTTTGGCTCAGCACCTATTTTAATCACCTCCGCACCTAATTCACTAAACACATAAGGAGCAATATGATAGGTAGAGCCGTGTGCGCAATCGACAACCATTTTTAAAGAAGATAAGTCGATCATTGAAGAAATCGTGCTTTTACAAAACTCTATGTATCGACCCGCCGCATCATTAATACGGTTAGCTTTACCTAACCGAGACGATTCCACAACGATGAGTGGCTCGTCCATTTTTTGTTCTATCGCTTGCTCTATCTCATCGGCAAGCTTTTCACCTTCACTAGAAAAAAACTTTATACCATTATCATAATGAGGGTTATGTGAAGCACTAATGACTATTCCTGCATTGGCACGGAGCGTTCTCGTTAAATATGCAATTCCTGGGGTTGGCATAGGGCCTAATAACTGAACATTTGCGCCTGCTGCAACTAAACCAGCCTCTAATGCTGATTCAAACATATAACCGGAAATACGAGTATCTTTGCCAATTACAATTTTACAATGCCCTTGTTGCTCGAACACTCTCCCGGTCGCCCAACCCAGCTTTAAAATAAATTCGGGAGTAATGACCCCTTCCCCAACTAAGCCTCTAATACCATCGGTACCAAAATATTTTCTTGTCATAGTTTCCTCATTTGGCAGCCTGAACAGCCATATAGACTTTTAACGCATCAGCTGTTTCAGCAACATCATGCACACGAACAATAGACGCACCATTAGCCACTGCTAACAACGCGGCACTAACACTGCCAATTAATCTCTCATCGACTTTTTTATCTAATAACTGACCAAACATTGATTTTCTTGATAGGCCAGCCAATATTGGGCAGCCATGGCTCTCAAACTCTTTTAGTTTCGCCAATAATGTCAGGTTATGTTGTAAGGTTTTACCAAAGCCAAACCCTGGGTCTAATATAATCTTCCCTTTAGCAATACCGACTTGCTCACAGGCCGCTATACGCTGAGCAAAAAAATCATTCAGCTCTTCAACCACATTAAGGTAATATGGTTGATCTTGCATCGTGGTAGGGTCTGCTTGCATATGCATTAAACAGACAGGCACTCCTAAAGAAGCCGCCATATCCAGTGAACCCGGTCTCTGTAAGGCATACACATCATTGATAAAGTCCGCTCCGGCCTCTATGGCAGCCTTCATAACATCAGCTTTGCTGGTATCAATTGAAATGGCAATATCCGATTTAAGTCGAATCCCTTCAATAACAGGAACCACCCTTAGGATTTCCTCGTGTGTAGAAACAGGTAATGCATTAGGCCGTGTAGATTCACCGCCAATATCAATAATTGTGGCGCCTTGCTCAGCCATCTTCAAGGCATGTTGCACCGCTGATTCTATCTGTGTAAAAGAACCTCCGTCAGAAAAAGAATCCGGCGTAATATTAAGAACCCCCATAATTTGGGGGCTCTTTAGATCAAATATTTGGTCAAGACGACTCTTCACAGCATTAAGGTTGTTCAGCAGGGCCTCCAATAGTCGGCTTTGACTCCTTATCTGTAGCGTCTTTATCTTCTATCGTCGCTTTCCCTGAACCAGATTGATCATCATTTTCCCAATCTTTAGGTTCACTCACTGGCTGACGAGCCATTAATTGGTCTAATTGATCGCTATCAAGTGTTTCATACTTCATTAACGCTTCTGACATAGAGTGTAAAATATCAATATTTTCAGTCAATAAGCTCTTAGCACGCTCGTAGTTTCTATCAATAAACACTCGAACTTCTTTATTAATAAGCTCGGCTGTTTCATCCGAAATCATCTTAGTTTGACCACCAGAATGCCCCATTGCATTTTCATCTTCGCCGTAATTTAATGCGCCAAGTTTTTCTGAAAAACCCCATTGAGTTACCATATTTCTAGCAATAGCGGACGCTCTTTCAATATCGTTTGATGCACCAGTTGTTACCGCTTCTTCACCAAAGATAATTTCCTCTGCTAAGCGACCACCATATAAGCTTGATAATTGACTTTCTAACTTCTGTTTACTGATACTAATTTGATCTTGCTCAGGTAAGAACATTGTGACACCTAACGCTCGCCCACGTGGAATGATGGTCACCTTATAGACAGGATCGTGCTCAGGCACTAAGCGACCAACAATTGCATGACCTGATTCGTGATATGCCGTGCACCTTTTTTCGTCTTCACTCATCACCATAGAACGACGTTCTGCGCCCATTAACACCTTATCTTTAGCGTTCTCCATGTCGTTCATATCAACTAACTTCTTATCAGCTCTAGCCGCAAATAATGCCGCTTCGTTTACCAAGTTAGCCAAATCTGCACCTGAAAAGCCCGGTGTGCCTCGTGCAATCACATTAGGGTTAACACTGTCACCGAGAGGCACCTTTTTAAGGTGCACTTTTAAGATTTGCTCGCGCCCTCTAATATCTGGTAAAGGAACAACCACTTGTCGATCAAAACGACCTGGGCGTAATAAGGCCGGGTCTAAAACATCAGGACGGTTAGTCGCGGCAATAACAATCACCCCTTCATTACCAGAAAACCCGTCCATCTCAACCAATAATTGGTTCAAGGTTTGCTCACGCTCATCATTACCACCACCAATACCAATACCACGGGCACGGCCAACCGCATCAATCTCATCGATAAAAATAATACACGGTGCGTTTTTCTTGGCTTGTTCAAACATGTCTCGAACACGTGAAGCCCCTACACCAACAAACATTTCAACAAAATCAGAACCCGATATGCTGAAAAAAGGCACTTTAGCTTCACCAGCAATCGCCTTCGCTAACAAGGTTTTACCTGTACCAGGCGAACCCGACATTAAAATTCCGCGTGGGATTAAACCACCTAATTTTCGAAACTTACTAGGGTCTGTTAAAAAATCAACAACCTCTCCAACCTCTTCTTTTGCTTCTTGAACACCCGCCACATCAGCAAACGTTACTTTTATTTCATCTTCACTTAATAGTTTCGCTTTGCTTTTACCAAAGGACATTGCTCCACGACCACCGGCACCGCCTCCGCCACCTTGCATTTGGCGCATAAAGAATATCCACACACCAATCAACAAGAGCATCGGGAACCATGATATTAAAATTGACATAAGCACCGATTGCTCTTCAGGTGGTTTGGCAATAATTTCAACACCATTTTTTAGTAAGTCATCAACAAGGTGAATATCACCAGGACTACGTGTTGTAAAACGCTCACCTAACGTAGTTTGACCACTAATATTAGGCCCATCTATGGACACTTTACTAACCTGGCCTGCATTAACAGCACTGATAAACTGCGAATAACTTAAATTACTAGTTGATGATTGTTTTGATCCACCAAAATTATTGAATACGGACATCAGCACGACGGCGATTACCACCCACATAATAATGTTCTTAACCATTTCGTTCAAAGTGTTACTCCCTCGTGATGTTTATGACAGTGCTCAATTAAACTGTTATTTTTAAAATTCATTCAGTAATTTATGGGGTTAGATTACTACAATTTCAAGCCCTTTGCCAAAAGGTAAACCTCTCGACTACGTGCGCGTGAAGCTTTGGGTTTTCGAATCAGTACTGTCGAGAAAACTTTTTTAGCCTCTTGAAGATACTGGTCAAACCCTTCACCTTGAAACAGCTTTATCAAAAACGAGCCCCGGCTATTTAAACTGTTTTTTGCAAAATCTAATGCCAATTCTGCTAAATACATGGATTTTGGTTGATCAATCGCCTTACTACCACTCATATTAGGCGCGATATCAGACATCACTATATCGACTGCTTGATGACCGATTAAGTTTTGTAAGCGCTCAAAAACCTCGTCGTCACTAAAGTCACCTTTAATAAAGTCAACACCATCAATAGGATCAATATCTAATAAATCTAACGCGATGACTCGCCCATCGCCTGTGATTTTTTTTATGGCATATTCTGACCAGCCACCCGGCGCGGCACCTAAGTCCACCACAATTTGTCCAGGCCTCAATAACCGGTCTTTTTTGTCAATTTCTTCTAATTTAAATACGGCGCGCGAACGAAGCCCCATTTGTTGAGCTTTTTTTACATACTCATCGTTAAAATGCTCATCCAGCCACTTTTGTTTGTTTTTATGCTTGGTCATACCTTTGCATTATTATTTGTTTACCCACTGTTAACATAGGTACATCTACAAAACAGACGCACCTTCTTGTATCTTTTAAGTGTAGAATGCGCGACCTAACTTAACAGAATTTAATGAAACACTATGGCATTATCAAATCAGCAAAAAAAGAAACTAAAGGCACACGCACACTCTTTAAAGCCTGTTGTTCGTCTAGGTCAGTCTGGCCTAACCAGTAATGTATTAGACGAGATTGAGTCTGCGATCACGCACCACGAGCTGATTAAGGTAAAAGTGTCTGCTAACGATCGAGACGACAAAAAAGCGATCATTCAAGAGATTGCTGATAAAACCGCCTCAGAACTCATTCAAAGCATTGGTTTTATGGCTGTTTTTTACAGAGAAAACCAAGATAAAAAAGCTTATTCGTAACGAACATCCAAAATTTCAAACTCTGTGACTCCACCAGGCGCTCTTACCTCAGCAACATCCCCCTCTTCCTTTCCTATCAATGCTTTTGCAAAAGGGGATGCATAGGAAATTAAGTTTTTCTTTATATCTGCTTCATCTTCGCCAACAATCGTATAGACAACTAACTCTTCTGTCTCGATATTTTCAAGCTCAACGGTACAACCAAAAATAACTTTGCCGTTAGCGTCCATGGTAGAAACGTCTATAATTTGTGCATTACCTAATTTGCTTTCAATATCACGAACCCTTGCTTCTATTAAGCCCTGCTCTTCTCTGGCCGCATGATATTCAGCATTTTCTTTTAAATCACCGTGCGCGCGAGCATCAGCAATCGCTTCGGTCACTTTAGGACGCTTTACATTTTTTAGCTCGTCCAATTCTTTTTTAAGGCTTTCTGCGCCTTTTTTAGTTAATGGTACCTTACTCATAAATAATCCTTAATTTTTACAACTTAATGACGTGCTTGCAATGCGTGAAGCTCTCTGACTTCTTTCACAGTAATATCTGCCAATGCATCAATTGTCGCTTTAGCACCCGCCATAGTAGTGCAATATGTCACCTTATTTTGTAACGATTCACGACGGATTGAAAATGAATCAAGAATCGCTTGTTTACCTTCTGTGGTATTAACGATTAGCTGAATAGGTTCATTTTTAACCACATCTACAATATGAGGACGGCCTTCGTTAACCTTGTTGACTAGCTCACATTCAACCCCAGCTGCCTTTAAGGCATCTGCCGTCCCTTTTGTAGCCAGTATTTGCTTCCCGCGTGAAACCAATACTTTGGCTAAATTAATCATTTTATCTTTGTCAGCATCTCTAACGCTAAACAATACTTTATCTTTATTTGATAATTCAATACCAGCAGCACGCTGTGATTTACCGAATGCCTCTCCAAATGTATCCCCTACACCCATCACTTCACCTGTTGATTTCATCTCAGGGCCTAATAACGGATCTACATTAGGAAATTTAACAAATGGGAAAACCGACTCTTTAACCGAGAAATACTTAGGAATAATTTCTTGAGTGGTGCCCTGATCCGCTAATGACTGCCCTGCCATACAACGAGCTGCAATTTTCGCTAACGGGTACCCCGTCACTTTCGATACAAAAGGAACTGAGCGTGATGCACGGGGGTTTACTTCTAAGATATAAATATCATCCCCTTTAATAGCGAATTGAATATTCATCAAACCGACAACGCCTAATTCACGAGCAAGGTCTTTAGCCTGTACACGCATTCTATCTTGCACCTGCTGACTCAAATCAAATGGAGGTAATGAGCAGGCCGAATCGCCCGAGTGAACACCCGCCTGCTCGATATGTTCCATAATGCCGCCGATTAACAACTCCTTACCATCGAAAATAGCATCTACATCGACTTCAACAGCATCATCTAAGAAACGGTCCAATAACACCGGTGAATCATTTGAAACACTAACTGCTTCTCGCATATATGTACGAAGTTCTGCTTCGTTATAAACGATTTCCATCGCACGACCACCCAATACATATGATGGCCTTACAACTAGCGGATAACCAATTTCTTCTGCATGAAGTACGGCTTGTTCTGGATTTCGCGCGGTTCTATTAGGTGGCTGTAAAAGCCCTAGCTTTTCAACTAATTGTTGGAAACGCTCACGATCTTCTGCCAGATCAATAGCTTCCGGTGATGTTCCAATAATTGGGACGCCTGCAGCTTCTAAATCTTCCGCTAGTTTTAGCGGTGTTTGACCTCCGTATTGAACAATCACGCCCTTTGGCTTTTCAAGGTGCACGACTTCAAGCACATCTTCCAGTGTTAACGATTCAAAGTACAAACGGTCTGAGGTATCAAAATCAGTTGATACCGTTTCAGGGTTACAGTTAACCATAATGGTTTCATACCCGTCTTCACGCATTGCCAACGCTGCATGGACACAACAATAATCAAACTCGATTCCCTGTCCTATGCGGTTTGGGCCGCCACCCAATACCATAATCTTCTCACGGTCACTTGGCTGTGACTCACACTCTTGTTCATAAGTAGAATACATATAAGCTGTAGAAGACGAAAACTCACCTGCACAAGAATCAATCCGTTTATAAACAGGGCGAATATTCATCTCGTGTCGGGCTGCCCTTACGGCACTTTCTTTAGCGCCCAGTAAAGCAGCTAATCGCGCATCTGAGAAACCTTTTCGTTTCAATCGATACATTGTTAAATTATCAATTGAAGCAAGCTCACTGTTTGATAAAACAGCTTCTTCATTTAACAAATCTTCTATTTGAATCAAAAACCAGCGATCAATTTTTGTTTGCTCAAAAATACTTTCTAAACCAAAGCCTTTCCTAAACGCATCTGCCAAATACCAAATACGATCAGCACCTGGTTGTTGTATTTCACGCCTTAAAATAGCATCAACCCCTTCTTCGTTTAAATCAACGATTGGGTCTAATCCATTCTTACCTGTTTCAAGCCCACGTAAGGCTTTTTGTAGTGACTCTTGAAATGTTCGCCCTACAGACATTACCTCACCGACAGATTTCATCTGCGTAGTAAGACGGTCATCTGCCATTGGAAATTTTTCAAAGGTAAAGCGAGGAATTTTCGTAACAACATAATCAATAGACGGCTCAAATGATGCGGGTGTTGCGCCCCCTGTTATTTCATTACTTAGTTCATCCAAGGTGTAACCGATCGCCAATTTTGCAGCCACTTTAGCAATAGGAAAACCCGTTGCTTTTGAGGCTAACGCTGATGAACGGGAAACTCGTGGGTTCATTTCAATCACAATCATCGCACCATTTTCTGGATTGATGGCAAATTGAACATTAGACCCGCCTGTATCCACACCAATTTCACGCAATACATCGATCGAAGCATTACGCATAATTTGATATTCTTTATCGGTTAATGTCTGGGCGGGGGCAACCGTAATAGAATCCCCTGTATGCACTCCCATTGGGTCAAAATTTTCAATGGAACAAATAATAATACAGTTATCTTTACGATCACGTACCACTTCCATCTCGTATTCTTTCCAACCTAAGACGGACTCTTCAATCAACAACTCATTAGTGGGTGATAAGTCCAAACCTCGCTCACATATCTCTACGAACTCTTCTCGGTTATATGAAATACCGCCACCACTACCACCCATCGTAAAAGATGGACGAATAATTGTTGGAAAACCGATATCCTCCAAGGCTTCAAATGCTTGCTCCATATTATGTGCAACAAATGAACGTGGCGTCGACAAACCGATTTTAGTCATCGCTTTTTTAAACAGATCCCTATCTTCTGCTTTATCTATTGCTTCTTTTGACGCGCCAATCATTTCAACATTATGTTTTGCAAGCACGCCATGCCTATCCAAATCTAGCGCACAATTAAGTGCCGTCTGCCCACCCATCGTTGGTAACAGCACATCTGGCTTTTCTTTTTCAATAATTTTTTCAACCGTCTGCCAATCAACCGGCTCGATATAAATTGCATCGGCTGTTTCGGGGTCCGTCATGATTGTCGCTGGATTTGAATTAACCAAAATCACGCGATAACCTTCTTCTCTTAGCGCCTTACAAGCCTGCGTTCCTGAATAATCAAACTCACAAGCCTGACCAATAACAATAGGGCCTGCACCTAATAGTAAAACGGATTTTATGTCGGTTCTTTTTGGCATAATTCTCTTTATAAATTTTTATGGCTAATTGCCAGGTGTACACAAAAGGGTGTCAACGTTTTCATTGACCGCTCGCTTAATTAAGCTTTATATGAGTCCATCATTGTCGTAAACCGGTCAAACAGGTACACAATATCTTGCGGACCAGGGCTCGCTTCTGGGTGCCCTTGGAATCCAAATGCGGGGCAATCCGTTCGCTCTATCCCTTGTAGGCTCTTATCAAATAATGAAGTATGCGTTGCCTTTAAATTAGCTGGCAAAGAATCCGCATTCACAGCAAAGCCATGGTTTTGACTAGTGATCATAACCCGTTGCGTTACTAAGTCCTGTACCGGATGGTTAGCGCCATGGTGACCAAATTTCATTTTTACTGTTGAGGCACCACTGGCTAACGCCAACAATTGATAGCCTAAACAGATACCAAATACGGGGACTTTCTCTTTTAAAATAGTTTTGATGGCCTCAATGGCATAATCACATGGCTCTGGATCGCCGGGGCCATTTGATAAAAACACACCATCTGGTGACATTGCTAACACCTCTGAAGCTGGCGTTTTCGCTGGTACAACACAGACTTCGCAGCCCGACTCCACCAACAACCTAAGAATATTTCGCTTAACGCCAAAGTCATACGCGACAACCTTGTAGTTTGCTTTCTTCGTTGCAGCCTTGCTTGTTTGCCCTAACTGCCAAACTGGGCTTGTCCAGTCATAAGGTTTTTTGCAGGACACCAGCTGCGCAAGATCAAGCCCTTTAAGTGGCGTCACCTCTTTTGCTGATGCTAAGGCATACGCCTCATCAACTTCCTCTCCGGCTATGATACAGCCTCGTTGCGCGCCTTTTTCACGTAGAATTCTTGTCAACCTACGCGTATCAATATCAGCAATTGCAACGATATTATTTCTAGCTAAATATGCAGATAAGGACTCTTCTGAACGCCAATTACTATGCAGTAACGGTAAATCCCTAATAACCAAACCCTGCACATGAACTGCGGCAGACTCTTCATCTTCAGCATTTGCGCCGACATTACCAATATGCGGGTACGTTAGCGTTACAATTTGATGTGAATAGGATGGGTCAGTGAGAATTTCTTGGTAACCCGTCATCGACGTATTAAAAACAACTTCGCCTGTTGTCAGGCCTTGAACGCCAATTGATTGGCCGTGAAACACACTACCGTCTTCGAGAACCAGTATCGCTTTGTCAGACAAATTACACCACCTTTAGATATACAAAACGGGAAGAACCTTTACTGGCACCACCCGTTTTGATTGTTAATATGTATGACCGCGAATTTTACTGGATTAAGTGCCTCATTGTCCATTCCAACACGAGCATATTTTTAGCAAATTATTTTGCGACATCCAGCGATTTCGACAAATACGCATTCATTATTAGCGTGGGGTCTTCTTTTAACCTTTCTTTCCATTCCCCTAAAGGTATTTCCGATTGAATCAATCCTCGCATAACACCAATAAAATCCGTACGACCAACTGTGATAGCACCCACCAGCAAATCATCTTTAAAGTTTAAACGAATATATTTATAGTTATCTTTATCTAGCAAAACTGCACTGTCACCACCTTCTACTCCGCCCCAACTGCCAAATGAAGTTGATACTAAACCAGATGTATCAAGAACATTCATGCTTAAACTACCTTTATAGGTAGAGTTACCACCCATCATATTAACCGCAGCTATCCGCCCATGATCAACGGCTGTTGGCTGAATAGCGTGCACTGAATTTCCACCTGTTGAAAAGTCTGGCCCCTGAGCAACATCACCAGCAGCAAAAACATCTTCAACACTGGTATGCAGCCCCGCATCGACAAGAATACCGTTATCCGTTTCAATACCACTGCCTTCTAAAAACTCAATATTTGAATAAACCCCTGTTGCAACAATAATCAAATCGTATTCAGTTAAGCTGTCGTCATCACGCTTCAAAGCTGGGCCAGGCTCAATTGATTTAATACTACTGGGCAGGATCATCTCCACCCCTTTTGCTTCACACCAAGACTGAATCATTTTGCCTGCGGTTTCATCCATCATCCGGCTAACCATAAAGCCAGTACGCCCCAGCATAACAGTCAGATTAACGCCTTTTTTTAGCATTGCCTCAATAATAATAGAGGCAACAAAACCTGCTCCTAATAAAGCTACTTTAGAGCCTGGTTTAATTGAATCAAGTATTCGTCGACCATCCGCTAATGTCCAACAATTCACCACACCATCTGTTTCCGATCCCGGGAAAGGGCAATTTGCAGGACGCGAACCAGTCGCAATCATCAACTTGTCATACTCAAAGACATCACCACTATCAATAACAACCTGATGGCTTTTAGTCTCTACCTTTTCAACCCTTGCAATAACATGGTTAATATTCAAATCATCGAAATGGCCCGCTGTTTTTCTAAGGTGCGTGCCCGTATCTTGTATCATTCCACTTAAGTAATATGGCAACGCCATACGGGAATATGGTGACTCTTTTTCTTGACCAATCATCGTGATTGAACAATTTGCATCGGCTTTTCTCAGCGTCTCTGCTGCCCTCACAGAGGCTGGCCCAGCACCAATCAGAACGTACTTTTTAATATTCGATGAAGCCTGCGCCGGCTCAACTGTTTTAACTTGTGACATTACTTTTCTCTCCTATGTGTCGGCATCCGGCTTTATACTTTTAATTACCAGCTCCCAACAGTATTGATGTCCTGCTTTATTACTGATTCTTATAACAGTATTTACATAAACCCTTACGTTATCTTTAAATATTAACAGAAAACTATCAATACAAAAGACGGCATTTAATCTTTCAGACCTAGTACGTCTTGCATGTCATATAAGCCAGGAGGTTGATCGGCAAGCCAACAAGCCGCCCTGATTGCACCAGTAGCAAAAGTCATTCGACTTGTTGCTTTATGACTGATTTCAATGCGCTCACCTTCATCGGCAAACATAACAGTGTGCTCACCTACAATATTCCCACCTCTGATGGTAGAAAAACCAATGGTTCCCTCTTCACGCTCACCAGTAATACCTTCGCGCGCATAAACTGCACACTCATCTAATGCCTTACCCATTGCATTTGCAACCACTTCGCCCATTTTTAAAGCAGTCCCGGATGGCGCATCCACTTTATGCTTATGATGTGCTTCAATCACCTCAATATCAACAGATTGGCCGATTGCTTTTGCCGCCAACTCTAAAAGTTTTAACGTTACATTGACACCAATACCCATATTAGGCGCAAACACAATTGGGATATTTTTTGACGCTGACACTATCTGCGCTTTATCCGACTCGCTAAATCCGGTCGTGCCAATTACGATTGCTTTTTTCTGTGACTGACAAAAAGACACCTTATCCAAACAAGCCTCAGGCCGAGTAAAGTCAACTAAAACATCAAAGTTAGGCGCTTGGTTTGAAAAATCTGAAACAACGTGAACTTGCTGCTGGCTCAACCCTGCCATTTCACCTGCATCTTTACCGATTGCAGGAGAGCCTTCACGCTCAATAGCGACACCAAGTGTTGCCAACTTATTTTGTTGGCACGCTTTAATTAAGTTAAGTCCCATTCGGCCACTTGCGCCAGATACCGCTATTTTTGTCATCTTTTCCCCTTATCAACATCACCTAGGCTATACACATCACTACAGCCTTTATTTTACTTTATAGAAACTCTAAACCTGTTAAGACTTCATTTTGTCAAAAAAACTTTTAACACCACCTAACCACGAATGCTCTTGTGGATTGTGCTTAGTGCCACCCGTTTTAAATGATGCTTCTAACTGTTCAACCAACGCCTTTTGTTCAGCTGTTAAACTAACTGGCGTTTCAACATTAACGCGACACATTAAGTCGCCGACAGGTCCTCCTCTTACAGGCTTAACACCTTTACCGCGTAACCTAAATAACTTACCTGTTTGCGTTTCGGGCGGAACTTTTAATTTAACTTTTCCAGACAAGGTAGGCACCTCAAGTTCGCCACCAAGTGTTGCTGTTGCAAAGCTAATGGGCATATCGCAATACAAGTTTGCACCATCACGTGTAAATATGGCATGTTCACGAACATTAACTTGAACATATAAATCACCAGCAGGCCCACCATGATCTCCTGCTTCTCCTTCACCACCCAAGCGGATACGATCGCCAGTATCAACACCGGCAGGAATTTTTACCGATAATGTTTTTTGCTCTTTAGTTTTCCCTGTACCCCGACATTTACCACAAGGGTCTGTAATTTGCGATCCTGACCCATGACACGTTGGACAAGTTTGTTGAACAGAAAACATCCCTTGTTGCATACGCACTTGACCATGACCAGCACATGATGAACAAACACCTGACTTACCACTTTTAGAACCGGTACCCTTACAAGTCGTACAACTAACAGAAGTAGGGATTTTTATTTTGGTTTCCATCCCAAAAACAGCCTCTTCTAAAGACAAATCCAAGTTATAGCGTAAATCCGCACCACGAGTCACTTGGCTACGATGACCGCCTCCACCACCGCCAAATATATCGCCGAAAACGTCGCCAAATACATCACTAAATGAATCGCCACCAGAGTGTCCTCTGCCGCCACCCATAGAAGGATCCACGCCCGCATGACCGAATTGGTCATAAGCGGCGCGTTTTTGCTCATCACTTAAAATAGCGTATGCTTCTTGAATATCTTTAAATTTAGCCTCGGCATCTGGGTTATCAGTATTTCTATCCGGATGATACTTCATCGCCAAACGTCGATATGCTTTTTTTATTTCGCGCTCACTGGCATTTCGAGCAACGTCTAGTGTTTTGTAAAAATCTGCTTTTTCCATGACTCTCAAACCTTTAATACGTCAAAGCCACCGATAAATCGGCGGCCATGTCGTAGCCCAACACGGGCTATAGTTAAGTAACTTAAAACTAATGTTTTAAGGCTTATTTTTTATCGTCTTCTTTTACTTCTTCAAATTCAGCATCAACGACATCATCAGCATTTGCATCAGAGTCAGACTTTGCTTCAGCAGAAGCGCCTTCAGCCGCCCCTTCAGCGCCTGCATCAGCGCCTGCATCAGCGTACATTTTTTCAGCTAACTTAGCAGACAATGTTGTTAAGGCTTCAGTTTTTTGCTCAATCGCTTCTTTGTCGTCACCTTTAATAGCTTCTTGAAGATCCGCAATAGCCGCTTCAATATCTGCTTTTTCAGAGGCATCAACCTTATCACCCATTTCTTCAATGGATTGTTCAGTTGCGTGAATCATGCCATCCGCTTGGTTTCTAACAGTCACAAGCTCATGCAATTTTCTATCTTCTTCAGCATGCGCTTCAGCATCGTTAATCATTGCTTCGACTTCTTCATCAGATAAACCACTTGATGCTTTAATAACAACAGATTGTTCTTTACCTGTGGCCTTATCTTTAGCAGATACATTTAGAATACCGTTTGCATCAATATCAAAAGACACTTCAATTTGCGGCGTACCACGACGTGCAGGCGGTATATCTTGAAGGTCGAAACGGCCTAAAGATTTATTGCCTGATGACATTTCACGTTCACCCTGTAGAACATGGATAGTAACTGCTGTTTGGTTATCTTCTGCTGTTGAGAATGTTTGACTCGCCTTACTAGGAATAGTCGTGTTTTTCTCAATTAGCTTTGTCATTACGCCACCCATTGTCTCAATACCCAATGAAAGTGGTGTTACATCTAATAAAAGCACATCTTTAACATCGCCAGCTAAAACACCTGCTTGAATTGCAGCGCCCACGGCAACGGCTTCATCTGGATTAACATCTTTACGTGGCTCTTTACCAAAGAATTCAGCAACAACTTCTTGAACTTTTGGCATACGTGTTTGACCACCAACCAAGATCACGTCATCAATCTCAGAGGCTGATAAACCAGCATCTTTAACAGCTGTTGCACAAGGCGCGACCGTACGTTGAACTAGATCATTAACAAGAGACTCGAGTTTTGCACGTGTCAATTTAACATTCAAATGCTTAGGCCCTGATGCATCTGCCGTAATGTAAGGCAAGTTAACATCTGTTTGTTGGTTAGATGATAGCTCTATTTTTGCTTTTTCAGCGGCTTCTTTTAAACGTTGAAGTGCTAATGGGTCGTTGTGTAAATCTACGCTGTTTTCTTTTTTAAACTCATCTGCAAGGAAGTCGATAATACGTAAATCGAAATCTTCACCACCTAAGAATGTATCACCATTGGTTGATAACACTTCAAATTGGTGCTCGCCATCAATTTCAGCAATTTCAATAATTGAAACGTCGAAGGTACCTCCACCCAAGTCATAAACAGCAACCGTACGATCACCACTTTTCTTATCCATGCCATAAGCTAACGCAGCCGCTGTTGGCTCGTTAATAATACGTTTAACGTCTAAACCGGCAATCTTGCCTGCATCTTTCGTTGCTTGACGTTGCGAATCGTTAAAGTAAGCAGGCACAGTAATAACGGCTTCTGTTACCTCTTCACCCAAATATGCTTCAGCATCTTTTTTAAGCTTCATTAAAATACGCGCAGCTATTTCAGGCGGCGCCATTTTTTTACCCTGCGCTTCAATCCAAGCATCGCCATTATCGGCAGCTAGAATTTTATAAGGCACCATGCTGACGTCTTTTTGCACAACATCATCTGTAAATTTACGACCAATTAAGCGCTTGGTAGCAAATACCGTGTTTGATGGGTTTGTTACCGCTTGACGTTTTGCAGACTGCCCTACAAGCACATCACTTTCTGCTGTAAACGCTACAATTGAAGGCGTTGTTCTTGCACCTTCACTATTTTCAAGTACTTTCGCGCTGTCGCCATCTAATACGGCAACACACGAGTTCGTTGTTCCTAAATCAATACCAATAATTTTAGCCATTTAAATATCTCCGAAATTTAATTTATTCTATTCTGTTAGTTACGATATAAGGGCGTGAAATTTAATTTTCAAGCCTGCTCATCAATTTTCTTTGTCTCTGTAGGTGCTTGAGGTTGCGACACAATAACCATTGCAGGACGTAATAAACGCTCATTGAGCGTATAACCTTTTTGAAAGACTTGTATCACCGTATTAGGCTCATGATCAGGGCTTGGAACCATAGAGATAGCCTGATGTAAGTCCGGGTTAAAACTTTCACCTTCTGGGTTAATTTGCTTAACGCCGGACTTTTCAAGCGAAGCTAGCAACTGCTTATGTGTCAACTCCATCCCTTCTTTTATGGCTACAACATCACCTTCTGCTGCATCCACTGATGCCAGCCCCATCTCTAAACTATCGACTACTGGCAACATCTCTTTAGCAAACTTCTCAACAGAAAAACGGTGCGCCTTTTCAATATCTTTTTGTGTTCGACGGCGAATATTTTCCACCTCTGCCTTTGCCAGCAACAATTTTTCCCAGTTTTCATCAGCACGAGTGGTCGCCGCATCTAGCGCCGCCTGCAAATCAACCTCTTCTGAGGCAGCAGTTTCCCCTTCCGCCTCATCTTTCAATGCATCCTCTACTATTTCACCAACAATACTTTCTTCCGTTTCAACCGCTGGTTGTTCAATATTCTCTTGATCTGTCTGTTCTTCAGACCCCATAGCCTTTCCTCTTTTTTACACTTAAATTTGATTGATAGCGACTTACCATTAAGGCAAGCGCATAAACTGTTTTAGTTAAATGGTGATAGTTTTCTAAATTTCAAGGTTCCAGCCAAAACTTTTACAGCAAAACCAAACAATAAGCTCAATTTGCCATAAAGTTCACCGATTACTCCACCCTTCGGCACTATGTATGATAAACCAAACAGTCGAGTGGCATTCAGCAACGCATACCTTATCAATAAAGCTATAGAAATGATCTCCAGCAATTAAAATTAGATATCTAACACACGCTTAGCACGCGTAAAATTCAAATTGATCCTTAAAATGCCGACACTCAGTAAATAAGCCGTCATTTAGATTTAGATTCTGGTGTAAATCGCTACATTTCGTGTAAACTTTTACCTTCAACTGAGGAGTAAAATGAATACAAAATTTAAACGAATTGGGCTGATTTCCAAGCCTAATGCCACGGATATATCTGCAACAGTTCAAGCATTATATACGCTGTTAATTGACGCCAATATTAACATCGTTGTTGATGAAGAAACGGCTCACCATATCTCATTGCCCTCTGAGCACATCATGAGCATCAGTGAATTAGCCGACCAATGTGATCTCATCATGTCTATTGGCGGTGACGGGACACTCTTATCAGCTGCTCGCGCCTTGGTTGACAAAAAGGTTCCTCTCGTCGGTATAAACTTAGGTCGCATTGGTTTTTTGGTTGATATATCACCAGAAGAGATGAATGTTCAAATAAGGCAAATCCTCGAAGGCCATTACCATGAGGAAGAACGTATTATCCTCAACACTCAAATCATCCGTAACAATACGCTTATTCACGAACAGTCAGCGTTCAATGAAGTCGCCATTCACCGATTAAAATCCCCTGGTTTAATCGACATTGAAACCTATGTTAATCAACGTTTTGTGAATGCTCAGCGCTCTGATGGATTAATCATAGCCACCCCAACTGGCTCAACAGCTTATGCACTATCCGGTGGTGGGCCGCTAATGCACCCCTCGCTGGATGCCATTGTGCTGGTTCCTATTAACCCACACACCTTGAGCAACCGCCCACTGGTGGTAGATGGAAAAAGCGAAATTGGTATTCGCTTTAGCCAACGAGATAAGCACGAGGCGCAACTAACATGCGATAACGTCATTCTTCCAAGTATCCTTGAAGATGACCTTATAAACATCAGTCGCCATGAAAATAAAATTCATTTGTTACACCCAACGAATCATGACTTTTTCAATATTCTGCGCGTAAAACTTGACTGGAGCAAAGCTCCTCAAACATAAAATTAGGTATGCTTAAATCCATCGACATAAAAGGCTTAGCTGTTGTTGATCAATTAAACCTCGAGCTTGAGCAAGGGATGACCGTGCTAACCGGCGAAACAGGTGCGGGTAAATCCATTTTACTGACAGCAATGAAACTGTGCCTAGGCGAACGAGCAGATGCTTCGTTATTGAGACCTGGGGCTAATAAGGCGGATCTTAGCTTAGAGTTTGACATTACCGATCTACCGGCCTCCCAGCAATGGCTTATAGACAACGACCTTGATGATCAAGGAGATTGCTTCATTCGAAGAACCATCAATGCTGACGGCCGTTCAAAAGCTTATATCAACGGTCAAGTCGTTAATTTAAAAGCCCTACAACAACTTTCTAAACACCTTATTAACATCCACGGCCAGCATGCACACCTAGATTTATTACACCCCGGCAAGCAATGTGAATTAGTCGATTCATCCTTACCCTCTCAGACCTTGCTTCTTGAATGTCGCAAACAATACTCACATTGGAAACGATTAACCGAAGAGCTTCACCACCTAACCGATGGCAATGAAGACAATGAGAGTGAAAAACAACTACTTAAATATCAAATCAATGAATTAGAGCAAGCAAATATTATCCATATTGACTACGATGAGTTGGTGCAAGAACACGCGTTAGCATCCAATATGCGTAAAATCATTGAGACCTCAGCACACCAAATAGACATATTGTATGAAAACGAAAACGCTTCTATATATGGTCAAATTAATAATGTCTCGCATGAATTAGAGTTACTGGCTGACTTAGCGCCTGAATTTACAAGCGTGGGCGAACAAATCAAAGAAGCCAGCATTCAAATTCAAGAAGCCAGTCGTGATTTGAGGCATCAAATTGATCAACAAGAAGATGACCCAGAAAAACTCAGCTTGCTCGACCAGCAATTAAGCAGCATTCATGAATTAGCTCGAAAACTGCATGTTGAGCCCTCGCAACTTTCCGACAAATATAATCAGCTCACTGCACGACTTGACTTGCTTGAAAACCGTAACGAGAAATTAAGCGCGCTTCAACTAGACATCGCTGAGGCAGAAACACTTTACCGCAAGCAGGCCGAGCTTCTCCATAATGAGCGCAAGCAACATGCTTTAAAGTTAAGCCGTAACATTACCAACACTTTAAAAACACTTGGGCTTCCGGATGGAAAACTAAACATAAGCGTTAACCATTTGGCGAAGCAGCCTCCACAAAAAAATGGTCTAGATGATGTCGTCTTCCTTATATCAACAAACCCAGGCATGCCAGATTCGCCGATTGGAAAAGTGGCATCAGGGGGCGAGCTTTCTCGTATTAGCCTAGCCATACAAGTGGTCACTAGCCGCCGCAATACGACACCTACCTTGGTGTTTGATGAAGTTGATGCAGGTATTGGTGGTGGTGTTGCTGAAACAGTTGGAATACGCCTACGCGAGTTAGCTTGCGACCGTCAGGTCCTATGTGTCACCCACCTGCCACAAGTCGCCTCTCAAGGGCATCAGCATTTATTAGTCAGCAAGCAAAAAAACCAACAACAAACCACAACGAAAATTGATAGCTTAAATCAAACACAGAGAATTAATGAAGTAGCCCGTATGTTAGGTGGTATTGATTTATCAGATAAAACCATCGCCCACGCAAAAGAAATGGTGGAAAAGGCTATTTAGCGCATGATGGGCAGACCCCATAGATATATAAACTATGGTCTGTTATTTTGTAGCCTTTTTCTTTAGCGATCACTTTTTGACGCTGCTCAATCATCTCGTCGTAGAACTCATCAACCCGGCCACATTTCACACATAAAATATGGTCATGGTGCTCATCTTGGCATAATTCAAAAACTGAGTTACCACCCTCAAAATGATGACGATTGACTAAACCCGCCGTTTCAAATTGCGTTAACACACGATACACCGTAGCCAACCCAATTTCTTCACCATCGTCTAAAAGAGCCCTATACATGTCCTCAGCTGACAGATGTTTATTCTCAGTACTTTCCAACATATCAAGAATTTTTAACCGAGGTAAAGTAACCTTTAAACCAGCAGCCCTTATATCTTTTGACTCCATTTCGACCTCTAATTTGGGGTGGATATAAAAGTGAGATGATGTATCATCTCACCATTGCAATCATACACAGAAGATCTTAAATGCGAAAGCGTCTCATTCTAATAATGATATTCATTTCAAGCTCAACCTTGGTGGCTTGTTCAACGACAGAAACCCTAAACGACAAGATGCTTGACGTTGCTGACACCCTACCCGGTGTTTATAAAATTGATGTCCATCAAGGAAATGTGGTGACTCAAAAAATGATTGACCAACTCCGTCCGGGCATGGATAAGCGGCAGGTAAAATTCATCTTGGGCACCCCTTTATTGGTGGATCCATTCCATCAGGAGCGTTGGGACTATTTCTACGATATAAGAAAGGCAGGCAAACCACATAAAAGAGAACGGATTACCGTTATTTTTAATGAAGGCAGTCTTGCTAGCCTAAAAGGTAATTTCAAACCTAGCAATGAGTTTAAGCCGATGACCATCGATACCAAGGTGATTGATGTCCCCAAACGAGAAAAAAAGGAAGTCGGTATTATGGAAAAAATACTTAAATTCATCGGCATCGAACCAGAAGCAAAACCCTAGCATGAGCATCCAATCTTATTTAAAAACAATTAACCAAACCCCTCACGCTAAAAAATTAAACATTACCTTGGTGAGCCATGGTGAAACATCCACCACATTAAAGCTTCCTTTTAGCAAACAGATTATTGGCGATTGTGTTAACAACTACATTCATAGTGGCGCTGTTTCCACTGCTATTGATACAGCCTGTGGCGCTGATATTTTACAGGCACAAAACAATTTACGTGCTATGGCAACACTGGATCTAAGAATAGACCATATTCGCCCCGCTGCCTCCGGTGCCGATATAAACGTATATGCCGATTGCTACCATTTAACTCACACCATTGCTTTTGTTCGCGCCAGCGCCTATACCGATGATATAAATAGCCCTATTGCAACCGCCGTCGGTAGCTTTATGCGTTCTAACAAACAATTCCCAGTACAATAAAATGTCCTTAGTAGAAAAAATAAATGACATCAAACTGCGTCATGATTATGAGGCCATTGTAGAACTTATTCCGTATGCCAAAACAATCGGTGTAGAAACCAGCATGGTTGGCGAAAGCATCGTATCCAGCTTGCGCTTTATGGAAAGCAATATTGGCAACCCTGCGGTCCCTGCTTTGCATGGCGGCGTTATTGCTGGGTTTATGGAAAATTCCGCCCTGTTACATTTAATCTGGGAAATAGAACTCGTTAACATCCCTAAAATTATTGATGTCTCTATAGATTATTTACGCCCTGGGCAAACCACTACCACCTACTCAAAGTGCGATATTGTTCGCTTAGGAAGTCGTGTTGCTTTATGTAATATTATTGCTTGGCAAGAAGATATCAATAAGCCTATTGCGCAAGCGCGCGGACACTTTTTACTGTCAGAAAATAGACCTCTTTAATGCTATAAAAAAGCCTTGCTATCTATAGCAAGGCTTTACAGGTATCGATTTACTGTTTAACGCCTATACATCCATCATTTTCCTATACCCTTTCCACAAAGATCGTATCGCTCCCTCTGTCACAAAGTGATCATCTGTACCCGTTCCAACGCCACCCATTTCAAGTACATTAGTATAGTTTCCATCTCGCACAATAGCTTTTTGACACAACTCTGTTGATTCCCCATCTTCCATTGATATAAGCCCAGCAGGCCCGACAAGATTCAATTGTTTTAAGCGGAAGTTACGCATTTCTTCGGTATCATCGGCATAACCAAAAAACGTCCAAACTAGCTCAAACTCATTTTCATTCTTTGGCAGAATCTGCCGGAAAGCTAGTGTGTTTTGAATTTGGTGTACCACCAACGATGGAAAAAGCGAAAAAATCACGGTCGTGGTGTCATCATCAAATTCTTTCGCCCCGGCTAACAAAGACGGGTCAGCTAACTGGTAAGTACCTTCTTGATAGGTTCTTGTGTTATCACTCTTAACATCAGATAACTTACTTTCATCTTCTTTACTATTTTCCACCCACAACACGGAGTGCACATCATTATTTACGATAGTACCACCACCTAATGAAGCACGATAAATACCAAACGTTGGGTGAAATAAATGTAACAGACTCGCATGATAAGGGTCTTTAGTATTTTCTGAATAAAACTTCCAATTACCAGCTATGTATTGACGAGTATGGCCGATCACTTCAATGGGCCCTTTTAAGATGCGCTTGAAATGATACGCCACATCTTCGCCCATATAAGTTTCAATATCAGGCGTTTCATCACTAAAGGTGCCAAAAATAACGCCCAGGTGATTAACAACACGAACTTTACGTAAACTGTGCTGATCCTTAGCAAAGTCTTTTGGCATCCCTCCCTTGCCGCCAAGACCACGTTGAAAAGGGACTCCACGCAAATCACCTTTAGCATCAAATGCCCACTGATGGTAGACACATGTGTAAGCACCATCTTCTGATTTGCCATGGCGCTCTCGGCAAATTTCCGCACCTCGGTGAGCACAGCGGTTCACCCAAGCGTAAATTTCATTATCTTGACCACGGGTAACAACCACCGGAGTGTCACCAATATAAGTAGACTTAAAACTGCCTTTTTCAGGCAACTCTGCTTCCGTCGATAAATAATTCCATGTCGGGCCGTTATGTATCTTTTTTTGCTCAAGATCGTAAACTTCACGACTATTAAATATTGAGTAAGGAACCGCCGTATGGTCTGTGCCAGCTGGCCATTTTAAATGTGGGGGTGTTATTGCATTCATCATCTTTCTCCTGACTTAAATAGGGATAACCATCAAGGTGGTAATTCTATGCGTGTCATAAATGACTACACGTTCTTTAAATTTAAGAACACCATTTTCGCGAACAAGGAGATCAACATAGCGACCTACGTTATAAACGGTACTTTCACCATCATTACAGGTTTTAAAAACTGCGTAATTAGACTGCACCTTAATAGTGTCACCATCTTCTGTACTGATAACAGGGTTACTTGTGATATGGCGATACCATTGAACTTGATAAATATTAGCGTGCCTTAACGCCGTAATTCTATCTTGCAACATACCTTGGCTATCACACCACATAATAGCTGTCGGCATACCTATTTCATGGTTTTCTCTTGGAATAACCTTATACAAGCAATTTTCAGTAAAAAAATCTGGCCAACGTTCTAAATCATCATCATCGATACATTGAACGTAAGCATCAAGCAATTGACTGACTTCATGTTTTAATTCTGGCTCAATACTAGTACTTCTCATACCTTCTCCTCAATCTATTGGGTGCGCTAAAAACACCGGCGCGGTTGAGTATCGCATTGAGCTTTAAATGAAAAAATGATCGAGATCAGAAAGGACGTATTACCTTTAATACCTTAAAATAAAAAAAGGCGCTCTGTTTAAATAACAGAACGCCTTTCGCGTGTGTTGCAGCGTTGCCAGCACATTAAAATATTAGTACTACTCTGCAAGCAAAGCCTCTAGTTTATTGGGCAGTCGATTCAAACCCCTTCATAGGCTTGAGGGTGAATCCGCACACTATCACCAAACAATCGATTGAGCGCATTGATATAGGCTTTTGCTGAGGCAATCACAATATCTGTATCCGAACCGTGGCCATTCACAATACGCCCTGCTTTTTCTAGCCTAACGGCAACTTCGCCTTGAGAGTCCGTCCCTTCAGTAACATTACTGACAGAATAAAGCTGAAGCGTCGCACTACTTGTCACGATTTTCTCAATGGCCTTAAATGTAGCATCAACAAGCCCACCACCTTGAGAGGTTTCTGTTTGCTCAACCTCATCTACCATTAACGTAATACAAGACTCAGGCATTTCCCCCGTTTCCGAACACGCTTTAACGGACACTAACTTAATCGCTTCACTAAAAGCTTCTTCCATTTTGAAGTCCGACACTAGGGCTTGAATATCTTCATCAAAAATTTCAGATTTTTTATCGGCTAAATCTTTAAAGCGACGAAAAGCATTATTTAACTCTTCTTGGCTATCCACCATTATGTTTAGCTTTTCTAAACGATCCTTAAATGCACTCCGCCCAGATAATTTCCCTAATACTAATTTATTAGAATTAAGACCAACATCTTCAGCCAACATAATTTCGTATGTTTCGCGCGATTTCAACACGCCATCTTGATGAATACCCGACTCATGGGCAAACGCATTAGCACCCACAATCGCTTTATTCGGCTGCACAGGAAAACCGGTTATACCCGACACCAACCGAGAGCAGGTCATAATCTGAGTTGTATCCAAGCCAACATCACAGGGAAATAAATCCTGCCGTGTTCGAACCGCCATCACAACCTCTTCAAGTGCTGCGTTTCCTGCACGTTCACCTAAACCATTGATTGAACACTCAACTTGGCGCGCACCATTCATAACACCGGCTAACGAGTTCGCCACTGCCAAGCCTAAGTCATTATGGCAATGTGTTGAAAAGATAGCTTTATCTGAATTAGGTACATTTTCAATTAACTGTCGAATCGTGTTGCCGTATTGGTCTGGCAAGTTATAACCCACAGTATCTGGAATGTTAATGGTTGTCGCACCCGCGTCAATAACCGCCTCAATAATCCGACACAAGAAATCAAGGTCTGAACGCCCCGCGTCTTCAGGCGAAAACTCAACGTTATCTGTGAAGTTTCTTGCCAATTTAACCGCATCAACAGCCTGTTCAAAAACCTGATCGGGGGTTAATAGCAACTTCTCTCTCATATGAAGTGGCGAGGTCGCAATAAAGGTATGGATCCGCGATGCATTTGCATCTTTAAGTGCTTCACCAGCACGTTCTATATCTGCTTTGTTTGCCCGCGCCAAACCACAAACCACACTGTCTTTAACGGTTCTTGCAATTCCTTGAACAGCGGCAAAATCGCCTTCACTTGAGATAGGAAAACCTGCCTCAATAATGTCAACCTTCATTTTCTCTAATGCTTTAGCGATACGAAGCTTCTCTTCTGCAGTCATTGCTGCACCGGGGCTTTGCTCACCATCACGTAAGGTTGTATCAAAAATTATTAACTTCTCTTTACTCATTTCTAAACTCCAAATGTCATCTTGATGACAAATTTTTACTTATACAATTAGCTAATTGCGTTTCACCTCGCCAGGTATATTCATTAGCCGCGTTGCGGCAGTCGAGCTAGGCTGAGAAGAAAAGACTTTGCAATGACAAAAAGGCGCACAGACACTTCACCAAAAGCGGCATTTAATGTTTTATTATTATCTGTGACTATCATATTGACTAATATAATCCATTTCCTTGGTATTTCAAGGCAAATCATTCATTCGCTGAACGCGCACCTTTTTTGGTAACTTTTCCGGCTTCAGCACGTTGGCGTCTAACTTCTTTAGGGTCCGCAATTAATGGACGATAAATTTCAACGCGGTCTCCCACTCTCAATAGCGTATCTAGTTTACAAGGCTTACTGAAAACTCCCACCGCATTGTTGTCCAAATTAATATCCGGAAAATGTTTCAAAATCCCAGAGGCATCTATCGCTTTTTGAACAGTCAACCCATCATGAAAAGGGACAACTAAAATTAATTGTTTTTCTGGCGTTGCGTAAGCCACCTCTACATTACCCATAAACCTCATCTGCCCTTTTGATAAAACAATCCATTAGTGAACCACATATTTGACTAAATATGGCACTAAAAACAAAATTACTAACGGAACTTTTAAACTCAAAGTCCACTTCCATTGTTATTTTACAAGCATCTTCACGAAGGTGCTTAAAACGCCATTCACCAGTCATAGACTTAAAAGGCCCTTCTAACAACTCAAGTTTAATGCTTTCACCTGCCGCTAATTGATTTTTCGTACTAAAGACTTTGTGCAACACCTTCCAAGCCACTTCAAGTTCCGCCGTCATACTGTCTTGCGTTTCAGACAGTACTTTACTACTTTTACACCATTTCAAAAACAATGGATACGATGCCACATCATTGACAAGGTCAAACATGTCTGCAGCTGAATGCCGCACTAAAGCACTGCGTTCTACTTTATGCATCGCCTTAGATCACATCAATTGATTTTAAGAAGACAATAACGACTGCCAGAGGCGATATAAATTTTACTAAAAACAGCCAAGTTTTATACAGCCACTGCCGCTTAAGGCTTAATTCCTTTACGCTATCTTCTTCACTCATCACCCAACCGGCAAAAACAGCTATGCATACACCACCCAAAGGCAACATGATATTTGCTGTTAGATAATCTAAAATGTCAAAAAATGTTTTACCAAAAAAAGTAACATCTGCAGTTAGGTTAAAGGATAAAACCGTACCTATACCCACGCCCCATGTGACAAGACCCGCCCAGATACATGAACGCATGCGGCTCATTTTTTTATTTTCAACCAACCAGGCAACAGCTGGCTCTATCAGCGATATTGATGAGGACCATGCTGCAAACACAAGTAATATAAAAAACAGCGTACCAAATATTGAACCATACGCCATATGCCCAAAGGCAATTGGCAATGTTTGAAAAATAAGGCCCGGTCCACTAGCTGGTTCCATACTATTAGCAAAAACAATGGGGAAGATAGCCAAGCCTGCCAATAACGCAACCACCGTATCCGCCAACCCAATCAGCATAGTGGTTGAACCAATTGAAACCTTAGACGGTAAATAAGAGCCGTACACCATGATCGCCCCCATGCCCAAACTAAGCGTAAAGAACGCATGTCCCATTGCGGTCAACACACCTTCACTGGTCATTTTCGTAAAATCTGCCTTAAATAAAAACGAAACGCCTTCTTCAAACGCACCACGCTCCATGGCGTAGCCAACCAATAAAATTAAAATAGCCAACAACGCAGGCATCAAGAACTTCACCGTTCGTTCAAGTCCTTTCACACCTCTAGCAACCACAAGCATCGTCACAATCATAAACAAACTATGCCATGCTAGTAGCTTTTCTGGGTCTGCCACAAAGGTGGCAAAGATATGACTAACTCCGTCAGCCGTAGCACCTTCAAAAACGCCCGATGCAACACGTACAACGTAGGCCATAGCCCAACCAGCAATAACACTGTAGTAAGACAAAATTAAGAACCCTGCGATAACACCCAGCCAGCCTAACCACGACCAATATCGGCTCGCTTTTGCTTCTGTTGCCAACGTTCTCATTGAATTAATGGGGCTTTGTCTTCCACGACGGCCCAACATTATTTCAGCCATCATAATGGGGATGCCTATGATCAAAATGCACAATAAATAGATAAGCACAAACGCACCACCACCATTTTCACCTGCAATATAGGGAAACTTCCATATATTGCCTAAGCCAACGGCCGAACCTGTAGCTGCCAAAATAAAGGCCAATCGGGATGACCATTCTCCATGTTGCGATATCTGTCTCATAAACCTTGAACGTTTGTTATTGATAATAAATTAACCCAACTTTACTATTTAACCAAGTTATTAGCTGACTTTTATAGCGATAAATCAACGCCTCGCTTAGAATATAGACATGGCAAGCAAAAAGAAAAAAACACATCCTAATTCCATCGCATCTAACAAAAAAGCGACACACGATTATTTTATCGAACAACGTTTCGAAGCAGGCATGGTCCTTGAAGGCTGGGAAGTTAAAAGCATCCGTGACGGACGTGTTCAATTAAAAGAAAGTTATGTCGTTATAAAAAATGGTGAAGCCTGGCTGGCCGGTGCACATATATCACCACTTTTGTCTGCCTCAACTCATATCGACCCAATGCAAACACGTTTACGAAAGCTCTTATTAAATCGTCGTGAACTTATCAACCTTGTTGCACTAGTCGAACGTAAAGGCTATACGATTGTTCCCTTATCAATGTATTGGGTTAAAGGCCGCGTAAAACTAGAAATCGGTTCGGCTAAAGGTAAACAGCTACATGACAAACGCGCCTCGGCTAAAAATAAAGACTGGCAGCGTGAAAAACAGCGCATCATGAAGCATTCAGGCTAGGCATACCAGCTACCTCACTTAAAATATCTAAGGCATGCTCCCCTTTTTTCACCTTTAAAAATTAGAACTTGGCTAAAACACATCCTCCCTGTGTTAATAACGGGTTGACATCCCTGCTATTAAGCCTACATAAACGCATAACCACCTGTTTTTTTCTTCTCAATGAAAGAATTATTCACTATATTTGTGAACCTTTCATAATGTATAGTATCGAACCATAACCAAAGGGGGTGACCTGGCTTCGACGTGGGTAGCAAAACCTTAGGTGCATGCCGAGCTTTCAGGAATCTCGTAAAACATCTGAAAAATTATAGTTGCAAACGACGACAACTACGCAATCGCTGCCTAAACACCAGTAGATTGCTGTCTGACTGGAGCCGTGCTTATGCGTCCAGCGATCTTCGGATCATCTCAGGCATCATAGCTCATAAGATCGTATTGAAGCTTGTTCGGGGCGGATGTACTAAAACTTAACCGAAATCGTCTTTGGTCTTCCTAGCCTATCGGGTAGCCACTGATTAAACTAAAAGTTATAGGATAAGCATGTAGAGCCGAGGGCGGAGTGCTTGCGGACGCGGGTTCAATTCCCGCCACCTCCACCATTTACCAGTCTAACACAGACCAAGAAAGTCCAAGAAACCCTGCTATGTAGCAGGGTTTCTTGCATCTAGCACCCCAACCCACCCACCTCGATCTATTCGCATCACATCTCAAATTGGGCAACATTAGGGGCAACAAGTCTTATCAAAATTGAGTTGCCCCCATATGCCATTAACCAACATAAAAATTAAAAATGCTAAGCCGCGTATAAAATCTGACGGAAGCACAACAACAAAAATTTGCCGTTTTTCAGGTAAAAAAGGCTTACACCTTGAGGTTGGTCTGAATAGCTGTCGAAAACTTTACTAAACTGCCGCTTGTGCAAAATCCGGCTGCATTCCAACACCTCAATGCTCGAGTATAAACGCCTCTCCACATCTCTTTTTCGCCCTTCCCTCACCCCTACAAACTGCTAAATAAGCCTGAGTTTTCTATTTAAGTTCACTCTTAACCCTGCCTTAACCCTACTTTTGACATACTAAACTCAAGAAAACTTTAAAACATGGGAGTGTTTTATATGAATAGAGTGATTCAATCGCTCGGCCTATTCGCAATATCTTTGGTATTAAACGCATGTGCGAACTTAGGTAATAAACAGCTTAGCGAATCGGCTCTGAATACAACGGGGCAAATGGTGACATGGCAAGCACAGGATGCTACTGCCGAAGATGCCAGCCAACTAACTGATTTGGTTGATATTGAGGCAATACCAAACCTTACGAATTTTATTCAAGAGGCATTAAATAATAATGCCAATTTACAACAAACATTAGTGACGTTACGAACGGCTCAGGTTGCTATCGATGTCGCAGAAGCAGACCAAAATGTTAATTTAAGTGCTGGAAGCAGTGCTAGCAAAGCAAAGAATGAGAATTCTGGCTATAGCAACAACCTTAATATCAGCTGGGAGCTGGACTTATGGCAAAAGATCAGCAATGGTGTCAGCGCTGCTAACTTTCAGGCAGCAAGTGCTGAAGCTGCATACCAATCAGCTCGCGACAGCTTGGTGGCCAATGTTTTACGTGAATATATTAATATTTTAAGCCAGCAACAGTTATTGAATATAGAACGCGCTCGGCTAACAGTATTTGAAAATAATGAAACGGTTATTTTAAACCGTTACCGCACCGGCTTGGGCTCATTAGATGATTTGGATACGGCCAGAACAAGCAGTGCCACCATACAGGCAACACTTGCTCAATATGAATATAACTTAGCAACGGCTAGGCGTACACTTGCGGTGTTGTTAGGTCGACAAGATCAAAGCCTAACCGAGCTAGATCAATCCTCTAGTTTTCCTGATGTACTGCTCCCTTTAGCGAACCTACCCAAGCAAAATCTATCGCGTAGACCAGATTTACAAGCGGCTTATTACACACTCAAAGCATCTGAATTTGAAGTTGATATTGCTTATAAAGCTTTATTGCCCAGTATTAACCTTTCAGCTGCATTAAGCGATAGTGCTAGTTCTGCTACTGACGCCTTATTTACTAATCCATTATGGAGTTTACTTGGGCAGATGACAGCGCCGTTGTTTCAAGGTGGAGCACTACGCGCGCAGGTGGAAATAGAAAAACTAGCCTCTGTGAACGTTTGGTGGCTATATCAAGAGTTGCTATTAAACGCGGTACAAGAAACACAAAACGCACTAGACAATGAACGGGCATTAGCTGAAAGAAAAAAATATACCAGCATGGCCATTGATAATGCCGAACGAAGCGTTAAAACCATTGAGGGTCAATATCGTCAAGGACTGGCCAATATTCTTGATTTAGTGTCGGTGTACAACAGCCGATTCGACTTACAAAGCCAGCTCATTCAGCTGCAAGCATCACAACTTCAAAATCGTATTAACTTAGGCCTAGCACTAGGCCTTGGAGTGCCCTATGAAAAATAAAAAACTTTTTGTCAGTTTAATTGCACTAGCAACTATTGTTATCGCCATCACTTATACCCTGATGAATATGGACGCTGGAAAAGCAAACAAGCCTCGGGGCAATCAGCCGGCAAATAAGGACAATAGCCGTGTTGAAGTTGATAGAAGCACAACTTCTGCCAAGCCGCCGCGAAACTTGCCAGCGCAAACCGAAAAGGATCGCAATAACAACGCTAGCGAAACCGAAGCTGATGCAATTAAAAGAAACAGTGATAACTCTCAAGCGCAAGTTGGTGTTTATAAAGTGTCTGCCGCTAGTTATCATGCCGTTGTAAAAGGCTATGGCGAAGTTCAACCCGTTGACAGCTTAAGCTTAATCGCTCAAGTAAATGGACAAATCGATAAAATAGCCGCTAACTTTAAAACCGGTGCTTTAATAAAAGCAGGTGAAACACTGGCGTTTATTAACAAGACGCCCTACTTAAAAGCCTTAGCAAGCGCTCAGTCAGACTATCAAGCAGCCGTTGTATCGTTGGAAGAAGAGCGTTTACTAGGCATACAAGCTCGTGATGAATGGAATCGTTCAGGTCTAGATGGTGACCCTGCGTCAGATCTGGTTTTAAGAACACCACAATTAAAAGTTGCTCAGGCGGCATTAGAAAAAGCTCGGCAAAGCGTGGCATCGGCAACACGTGATGTAGCGTTAACTGAGGTCACAGCACCCTTTGATGCACTGGTTATTAGCCGAGAGGTATCACCCGGCAGTTATATTCAAACTGGAGGGGCTGTCGCAAAACTATATTCTGTCGATAGTGCCGAAATAGCCATTGGTTTATCGCCTAGTCAATGGAATCTGCTACCCAGCTATACCTCGCAAGCTGAACTAGACTGGCCGGTTACCTTATTGGATGCTTCAACAAATATTCAGTGGCAGGCCAATGTATCTCGTGTAGAACTTCATCAAGATATGACCACCCGACAACGAAATGCGATTGTTAGTTTAAACAAGCCACTTACCCAACAACCCCCAATACTTTTGGGTAGTTTTGTTAGTGCTCAAATACAAGGTATTAAGTTAGATAATATTTGGAAAATACCCGCTTCATCTGTCTCTCAAAAACAAGAAGTCTGGTTTATTTCACCGAGCAACAACACCTTGCAAAAATTTACCCCAAACGTGTTATTTGAAAATAAAGGTTTTGCATTTATCAGCCCATACCAACAACTTAAAAATGCGCTCATCGTTTCGCGGCCCTTAAACAGTTATTTGGCAAACACTCGGGTACAAGCTGTTATTGAAGCAACAACTGGAGAATCAAATAATGACTGAGCATAAGGGCATTATTGCTTGGTTTACTCAAAACCCTGTTGCAGCCAATTTACTGATGGTTAGTTTAATCATTCTTGGTTTGGTCTCCATGAATGACATTCGAAAAGAAGCCTTTCCGAGTATGGAGCCTCGCTTTATTACCATCTCTATGGTCTACGATAGTGGTGACGCAGAACAGGCCGAAGAAGGCATTGCAATAAAAATTGAAAATGCTCTAGAAGCCCTCCCAGGTATCAAACGGATCACCTCAACTTCTCATGCCAACGGCTCAACGGTGCAAGTTGAAAAAGAAACCGAATATGACCTCGATGTGCTTTTTACTGACATTAAGGCCGAAGTAGACAGTATTTATAATTTCCCATCCGATGCAGAAAAACCTGTTATAGAAAAAGCCCGCCGTCAACAACACGCCATTTGGGTGCAACTTTATGGCGATGTAGACCACAGCACTTTGCAATATTTAGGTGAACAACTTGAACGTGACTTGCTTGCAAAGCCTGACATCAGAGACGTAAATGCCAGTAGTTTTATTGACCCTATGATCTCCGTTGAAATCGACGAAGCCAAACTACAAGCTTACGGTTTATCCCTTTCTTCGGTGTCGGAGATTATTAACCAAGAGTCTAATACCGCTCTAACCACCAGCTTACGCAACAAAGAAAAAGTCATTCGCTTAAAAGCATCAGAACAAGCCTACTACGCCAAAGACTTTGCTGATATCCCACTGATTACCCATTCAACCGGCGTGGTACTGACGGTTGGCGATATAGCCAAAGTGACTGATATATTCGCCGATGATAGCTACAAACTATCGCGCTACAACGGCAAAAATGGTTATGGCATTCAAGTGATGATGGATGAATACGGTGACATCACTAGCATGGTAAAGCAAGCCCATGAAGTGGTTGAAACATGGCATCAAAAAGGCTTGTTACCTGAAGACGTTGAACTGGAAACTTGGTACGACAAAAGCATCATGATCACCGAGCGTTTAAGCCTGCTAACCAATAATGCTTTAATGGGAGTGGCGCTGGTTTTTATAACCCTCGCGTTATTCCTAAATTTACGTGTCGCTTTTTGGGTTGCAGCCGGTTTGCCGTTCATCTTCTTCGGCACCTTGTACTTCATGACCGGCAACTATACCGACATGACATTAAATGAAATGACCACCTTTGGCTTTATTATGGCATTAGGTATTGTCGTGGATGATGCAGTTGTTATAGGCGAAAGTGTTTACTCTACGAGAAAAAAGCATGGCGACACCGTGGATAACACCATACTGGGCACCCATAAAGTTGCTATACCGACGTTATTTGGTGTGCTAACAACGGTCGCCACGTTTTTTGCCTTATCTAATGTGTCGGGTGGTTTAGGTACCTTGTATTCACAATTCGGCACGGTTGTTACCCTGTGTTTATTGTTATCGGTGGTTGAGTCAAAACTAATTTTACCGGCGCATTTAGCCCATTTGCCCACCAAACAGCAAACAAGAACCGGCTTAGCAGGCATCTGGAATAAAATACAAACAGCCGCTGACAATGGCTTACAGTGGTTTAACTATCGTGTATACAAACGACTGCTTAAGCTTACTATTGCGTATCGTTATGCGGCCATTCTATTTTTTATTGCTGTTTTTATCATTGTTATCAGCTTGCCGCTTACCGGTGCGGTACGTGTTAGCTTCTTCCCAAGCATGCAAGGTGATACCATCACAGCCAATATGGCTTTGCACAGTGACGCGAGTTTTGGTCAAAACGAAAAGAACTTATTAACGCTAGAGCAAGCAGTATTGGAAGCTGACAAACAATTATTGCAAGAAAAGAATAAATCAGGAACCGGCATTGGTAGTTTGCAAATATTAGCAAATGGCGACCAAAGTGGCAGCCTCACTATTTCGCTAGATGAAGCCAAGCCCTATTCTTTGGATGAACTATCCGCACGCTGGAATCAACTAGCGGGAAACTTAGAAGGCGTAAAAAGTTTAAAAATTCGCTCTCGTCGTGAAATGGTGGAAGGCTTTAAAGTTGAGCTTAAAAGCATTAATGAAGATACCCTGACGGCGGTGAACAACGCCTTTATAGAAAAGCTATCTGAAATCAATGGCGTGTATGCCATCGAAAGCTCTTTAACGCCAGGCGAAGCGATGATGCGTTTTGAGCTAACGCCTCAAGGACGCGCCATGGGGATGGACACCAGAAGCCTGTCCCAACAGCTGCTAAAAGCATTTGGCGGTGAAGTTGTTCAACGTTACCTGCGTGATAAAAATGAAGTTAAAGTGAGGGTGCGTTACCCAGAAAAAGACCGAATGAATCCCTCCGATGTATTAACAACGCAAGTACGGTTGACCGATGGCACGGTTGTTCCTTTAAGTGTCGTAGCCAGCATTATTCCCGATGTACAACAAAAACAGGTGGTGCGTATTAACGGGCTACGAGCACTCACTGTAAGCGCATCGGTTGACGGCGATCTGATTACTTCTACTGAACTGGTCAACGACCTAAAAGAAAGTTTTGCTCCTCAGCTGGAACGACAATATCAGGACTTATCCTTGTATTTTGCCGGAGAAGCCGAGGAGCAAGCCGAAACACAAAGCTCAATGCAAAGCGTATTTATTCTCGCTTTATTGTCTATTTTTGCGCTGTTGGCTATTCCATTAAAATCATATGTGCAGCCATTAATTATAATGACCGCCATCCCCTTTGGAATAGTTGGCGCCATTATTGGGCATTGGTCTAACGGGCTCATGTTGAGCTTATTATCACTCAATGGCGTCTTGGCGCTAAGCGGTGTCGTGGTGAATGATAGTTTATTGCTAGTTTCACGTTTTAATACCTTACGTAATGAAGGCTTAGCGATAGAAGCCGCTGTTATCGAAGCGTGCACAAGTCGTTTGCGCGCTGTACTACTCACCTCTATCACCACATTTGCAGGCTTATACCCAATATTAGGCGAAACATCGATGCAGGCACAATTTTTAATCCCTGCGGCGGCATCACTGGGTTATGGTATTTTATTTGCTACGGTAATCACGCTTTTATTAACCCCCGCTTTATTGTTAATTTACGATGATATCTTTCGTGTCTTTAACCGTGCGTTATCGAACCAGCCGTTAAGCAAAATGAAGCAGCCAACTACAGAAAACAACCAGAGCTAGAACGATCAATGCACACTGGAGAGCAGATGATACGAGTATTATTGGTAGAAGATAATTTAGGCCTTGCAGGCAATATTATTGACTATTTAGAGTTGGAAGACATGGCCTGCGATCATGTCGCTAACGGTATTGCCGCTTTGAACTTAATGAATGCACAAAGATTCGACGTTATCATCCTTGATATCAACCTGCCAAAAATGGATGGGTTTCGTGTCTGCGAACATGTAAGAAATCAAGGTGATGACACCCCTATCATCATGCTAACTGCCAGAGACAAGCTAGAAAGTAAACTAGAAGGCTTTCAAATGGGTGCCGATGATTACTTAGTGAAACCTTTTGAGATGGCTGAGTTAGTCGCCCGCGTGATCACACTGTCGACACGACGTTCTGGACAAATAAGAAAACTCCAATTTGGTAATGTTTCTTTAGATCTAAAAGCACAAATCGCCTCTGTTAACGAGAGCCTTTTAAAGCTCAGCCCAACCACCTTTAAAATCCTTCAAGTACTACTTCGTGAACAAGGTAATGCCGTCAGTCGCCAGCGCCTTATCGATGCCGTTTGGAAAGATGAAGCGCCCGAAAGTAATACCTTAAAAGTGCATATTCATAACCTACGAAAATTGCTGGCTCAAGGCGACTCTAATATAGAGGTAAAAGCACTTCCAAACGCTGGTTTTTGTGTTGCTTTAACAAGCTCACCGTCCTCAAAAGTTGCAGACGATAATGACATTGAGCAAACCGATAACAAGCAGGAGCGCAGATAGTATGGTGAATGATTTACGACTTAGTTTACGCCGTTATATTTTGTGGTCATTATTTAGCCTTGCAGCCATTTTGATCATTCTTTTTTCAATTCAAAACAGTGATAGTTTTTTTGATGGCATGGACGGCATGCTAAAAAGAACCATGATTCGTGTTGCTGAAAGGGCTGAATTAGATACAAGCGGTAGTGCAAAAATTCTTGATTTTTACATTTCAGATCAATACAACAAGTTACCTGAAAAAATTCGCTCAAGCTTTAAACCCACCGACTTTCAGCCATACGTATTGTTAAAAAACATTAACAAACCGAATTGGTTTAAAAGACCGGAATCCGCACAGTTTGCCTTGCTGGCACGCTTACCAAATGGCGATATTCGCTATGTATCACAAGCTTTTGAGGCCCCACCCACTCGTCAAACCAGACCTTTTCATATCAATCGCATTATCTATAACATACTGCTTGGTCTGATTGCTCTGGCTTCTTTTGCGCTTGCTTTGCAGTTTCTTATGCGCAGCGTCACAAGGCCAGTAGAAAAGCTTCAACAATGGGCCGCTAAGCTTGACGAGAAACAACTCGACTCACCCATTCCTTCATTTAAATACAAAGAACTAGATGCCCTTGCACATATTATTCATAACAGTTTGCAAGATGTTCGCACGACGTTATACCGCGAAAGAGAGTTTGTTAACCATGCCAGCCATGAATTACGCACCCCTATTGCCGTTATTCGCAGCAGCAGTGAACTTTTGCAAAGAGTTGTCGATCCTGACAATATTAAAGGCAATAATGCCATTGCTCGCATTGATCACGCCTCAAAAACGATGGCCGATTTAACCGAAACACTGTTATGGCTAGGAAGGGATACAAATGAAACCCTGCCGCTAAACGCCATCAATGTTAAGACAATGATAGAACAGATCAGTGAAAATTTAATGTACCTACTGTCAGGTAAAGAAGTCACCGTTAACTGTCATTTAGAAAACCGTGAGCTAACTTTGCCTAAAACAGCCACTGAAATAATCATAGGGAATATCATCCGTAATGCATACCAACATACTTATTGTGGCTCGGTAGAGATAAACCTTAATAGTCAAATACTTACTGTTATAAATAAAGAAAAAAGTAGCCCACGTGCACCCAACTATATTGAAAAAGAAAATCTAGATGATGGCTATGGTATAGGTATTAAACTGATCGATAAATTAGCGACTAAATTGGGCTGGTCTTATCAACATCGAGCGTTGAATAACGGTTATCAAGTGGTTCTTTCGCTCAGCGATTAAGCAACTTAAAGTAAGCTTCGTGTCTGCCAAAAATAAGCCACTAAAACTGCCCAAACCCTCACAGCTACAAAAACCTAGTTTTTTAAAGACACGAATAGTAGAATCTTACTTTTAATTTTGGTTATTTAGTTAACATTAAATCTTCATAACCAAGCTTCATAGCGAATACCTCTCCACAAAAAAAGGACAATCATGGAAAAAATCAAGTGCGCATTGATTGGATCTGGCAATATTGGCACAGATCTTATCTATAAAATTCAAAGAAGCCCTTATCTTGAACCTGTTTGGATGGTAGGTATTGATCCAAAGTCTGAAGGTTTGCTCCGCGCTAAAAATATGGGCCTCAAGGTAACCTCTGATGGTGTCGATGGTTTATTACCTCATGTGCTTGAGGACAATATTCAAATAGCCTTTGATGCAACCAGTGCCTATGTTCACGCTGAAAACAGCCGTAAACTTAATGAGCTTGGCGTGTTAATGATTGATTTAACACCAGCCGCTATTGGCCCCTTATGTGTCCCACCCGTTAACTTAAGCCAGCATACTGAAAAGCTTGAAATGAACGTAAATATGATTTCATGTGCAGGGCAAGCCACTATTCCTATTATCAGCGCGGTATCAGGCATTCAATCTGTTGAGTATGCAGAGATTGTGGCCAGCCTTGCTTCAAAGTCTGTTGGCATTGGTACTCGTGAAAACCTTGACGAGTTCACCTATACAACCTCCGGCGCTATTGAAACGGTTGGCGGTGCTCGTAAAGGCAAAGCCTTAGCTATTATTAACCCTGCTGAGCCGCCACTTATTATGCGTAATACTATTTACTGTATTACCGATGATAAACCACAGGAAGACAAGATCGTTGAGTCCATCCTAAATATGATTGAAGAAGTTAAAAAGTACGTCCCAGGCTACAAACTTATTAATGGGCCTATTTTTGATGGCAATAAAATTTCTGTGTTTATGGAAGTTGAAGGGCTTGGTGACTATTTACCCAAATACGCTGGCAACCTTGATGTAATGACTGCTGCTGCCACTAGAACGGCAGAGATGTTCGCGGAAGAAATTCAAAATGGAACAATAACTCTTAAACCTGTGGAGGCTGCGTAATGTCAGAGTCAACAACCGAAAAACTAAGCTCATTAGATGGCCGCAAAGTTATTTTACATGACATGTGCCTGCGTGATGGCATGCATGCCAAGGGTGAACAAATTTCTGTTGAAGAAATGGTTCGCGTTGCAACCGCATTAGATGATGCAAACGTTCCATACATTCAAGTCACACATGGCGCTGGGCTGGGTGGTAATTCATTGCAGCATGGCTTTTCAATGGCCACTAATGAAGAATACATTTCTGCCGTCGCGCCTTTAATGAAGCAAGCTATTGTGTCGGTTTTGCTAATTCCTGGAATGGGCACGATGAAGGAACTTCAATCCGCTTATGATGCTGGCGCACGTAGTGTTCATGTCGCCACGCATTGCACGGAAGCAAACACATCACCTCAACACATCGCTTTTGCTCGCAAATTGGGCATGGATACTACCGGCTTTTTAATGATGGCCCATTTAAATACTGCTAAAGGCCTTGCCGAACAAGCAGCATTGATGGAGTCTTATGGTGCACAAACTGTTTACCTAACCGACTCGGCTGGTTATATGTTGCCTGAAGATGTTACGCGCTGTATTTCAGCCTTACGTGATACGTTAAAACCTGAAACAGAAATTGGCTTTCATGGTCATCACAACCTTGGAATGGGCATTGCAAACTCTATTGCAGCTATTGAAGCAGGCGCTAGCCGAATTGATGGTTCAGCAGCTGGTCTGGGTGCTGGCGCAGGCAATACACCATTAGAAGTTTTTGCCGCTGTGTGTGAGCGCATGGGCATCGAAACAGGTATTGATCTATTTAAGCTCATGGATCTGTCAGAAAATATTATTCTGCCATTAATGGACCATGTTATTCGTGTTGATAGGGAGTCATTAACCTTAGGTTATGCTGGTGTTTACTCAACTTTCTTATTGCATGCAAAACGTGCAGCTGAACGCTTTGGTATTCCGGCTCGCGATATTCTCGTTGAACTGGGCAGAAAGAAAATGATTGCAGGCCAAGAAGATATGATTGTTGATACGGCGATGACAATGGCTAAACAACGAGGCATAGAAATTACTACCAGCGTGTAAGAAACAACGCTAGGAACAGTATAAAAAAAGCCTTGCCATTAACATGGCAAGGCTTTTTTATTAGTTAATATAAAACTAAATTTAAAATACTTAAACGCCTAAAGCATCTCTGGCCAACGAACTGCCCGACCCTTGCAATGGCCCTAATGGGTTTTTGCGTGACTTTTCAGAATCTAGAAACGGCACGCCACTCCAAATTTTATAAACAGCTACGCCATTATCTAACACAATCAGCGCATCAAAACGCCAACCCGTTTCTATTGTTTTACGCTTAAAGCCCAACAAATCATTAAACACGCTACCCACGCGTTTTCTTTTAATAATACCCGGATGCGCCTCATAGGCAATACAGGCCTCTTGCTTCATCAAACAATTTCTAACACTTACTGGTAGGTGCTCCAATTTAACAGAATTAGTTGGCATAAATTTTTGCAGAATATCTAAGTACGACAGTATTTTTACATTTGGTGTTGAGTAAGGATTAAAACCCAATTGCTGTAACTCTTCGATTGTTGTTTGGTTAAGAATAATTTTATCGTATGCAGACATGGCCTGTTTGAAGCTATTCCAAGGCGATTTAGTCACATCTTCTGTTCTAGGAAGCGGGCTGCCGCAGGCTGTTAGGAAGAAAAAAACCAATAAACAAAGCAATAAACGATGCTCTCTCCCATTTTCCATTTTGCTAACCCTTTTTTTATTTGAATTTTATTAACTGCTTACCTTAAAGAATAGCTGATTCTTATTAATTTGCGCATCCTTTAAGCGCTTAATTCATCAACAAAATGGGTGATTACTGCTCTTGTTCGGTTAATCTCCAATTTTTAAGCATAAAAGTTTATAATAACCACTTTATCTCTGATAGAAGGTTTAGATGAATGCAATCTAACACCCCGACTATCCCAATTGAAGGCTCTAAAAATGACATCCCAACCTACCTTAGGCTTCGCTGACTTAGCGTTGTCTACTCCTGTAATGGACGCTCTAAAACGCATCGGTTACGAACAACCCTCTCCTATTCAAGCTGAAGCAATACCACATTTGCTAGATGGCCATGATTTAATTGGTACAGCACAAACGGGTACTGGTAAAACAGCCGCATTTGCTTTACCCCTTTTATCAAAAATTGACTTAACAGTCAGCGGCCCGCAAGTATTAGTGCTAGCACCCACACGTGAACTAGCCATTCAAGTTGCTGAGGCATTTAAAACCTATGCTAGCTCAATGAAGGGCTTCAATGTGTTGCCAATTTATGGCGGCCAAGCGATGGATACCCAATTAAGGCAACTGCGCCGTGGCGTACACGTTGTTGTTGGTACACCAGGCCGTGTAATGGATCATTTACGCCGTAAGACGTTAAAACTAGATAACCTAAAAACCATCGTCTTAGATGAGGGCGATGAAATGCTAAGAATGGGTTTTATTGAAGATGTAGAGTGGATTTTAGAACAAACACCAGAGCAACGACAGGTTGCCCTATTCTCTGCAACCATGCCTGCCCCCATTCGACGTGTTGCCGACAAATATCTAAGCTCACCAAAAGTCGTTAAAATTATTTCTAAAACATCAACCGTTGAACGCATTGAGCAACGTTTTTGGATGGTTAGCGGCTTACATAAACTAGATGCTTTAACGCGAATCCTTGAGGTTGAAGACTTTGACGGCATTATTATGTTTGTCCGCACAAAAGCATTGACCGTAGAGTTAGCTGAAAAACTCGAAGCCCGTGGCTATTCCGCCTCGGCTATTAATGGTGATATGACCCAAGCGCTTCGTGAACGAACCATTGGTCAATTGAAAAAAGGTCAAATTGACATTCTGGTTGCCACCGATGTCGCGGCCCGCGGCATCGATGTTGCCCGTATCAGCCATGTTGTGAACTATGACATCCCTTATGATACAGAAGCCTATGTTCACCGTATTGGGCGTACTGGTCGCGCAGGTAGAACAGGCAAGGCGATTTTATTTGTTGCACCACGCGAACGTCGCCTACTACGTGCTATTGAAAACGCTACCCGTCAGCCAATCAAACCCATGGAGTTACCAACTCGCCAACAAGTTAATGAAAAACGAGCTAACGACTTTAAAGCAACACTGACACAAGTGATGTCGAATAAGAAATTAGATTTTTTCCACCAGCTTATTCAGTCCTATATAGAAGAACACGATGCTGACCCGATTCAACTAGCAGGGGCATTGGCCTATTTGGCTCAAAAAGACAAACCATTGATGCTTGAGGAGTCCTCTAAAAAATCATCAGCCAAAGAAGGGAAAAGCCCTCGTCAAGACGCCTCAATTAAAGGCGAAAGAAGAAGCAAATCATTGCGCCCAGATAAAGATGATTTACCCAAAAGTAAACGTGGCAACCCCAAAGTGCCGATGGACAACTACCGCATTGAAGTTGGAAAAAACCACAATGTTATGCCGGGTGATATTGTGGGCGCCATTGCCAACGAAGCAGATGTTGAACCAAGGCACATCGGCCATATAGAGCTCAATGAAGACCACAGTTATATTGAATTGCCCGTTGGCATGCCAAAAATTGTTTTTCAAAGCCTGAAAAAAATTCGCGTTCGAAATCAGCCGCTTAATATCGAGCGAACCGATCATGTAGCAAAGCCTGCCGCAACCTCGGCGAAACCCGCTAAAGGTAAGAAAAAAACGTACACTAAAAAACCTAAAAAGAAAAAAACCAAGTCGTTTTAAACTTAAGTATGGACGAAAGAATTACAGAGCTTGAAATAAAAGTGGCATATCAAGAAGACACGATCCAACAATTGGATCGTGTTCTTTGTCAGCAGCAAGATCAAATAGACTCGCTCAAAAAACAAATCAAAGAGCTAACAAACCGCTCTCAAGACACATCCACGGACACGAAAAGCCTATTTTCCGCCTTGGATGAAGTTCCGCCACATTATTAGAAACAACCGATACTCAACTAACAGATAAACCTAATCATGAGCATAAACTGGTATCCAGGGCATATGCATAAAGCCCAAAAGGAGATTAAACAGCGCCTCCCCGAGGTGGATATGTTTATTGAAGTATTAGACGCAAGGATTCCATACAGCAGCGAAAACCCCATGCTGGCTAGTATTCGTGCTGATAAGCCTTGTATTAAAATTCTAAACAAAACGGATTTAGCTCAAGCTGATAAAACAAAAGCTTGGCAGGAATACTTAGAACGCAACAAAAACACAAAGACACTGGCATTAAACTTAAATCAACCGAATAAAAGTGAACAAATATTCTCACTTTGCCAAAAACTAGTGCCAAACAAAGGTACAAAGATATCCCCTATTACCTGCCTTATTACAGGTATTCCTAATGTTGGAAAATCTACATTAATCAACACATTAGCAGGAAGAACCATTGCCAAAACGGGCAATGAACCCGCCGTCACTCAAACACAACAACGGATTGACCTAGGCAATAATATAATCTTATTTGACACACCCGGCCTACTTTGGCCAAAAGTAGAAAACGAAGACAGCGGCTATCGTTTAGCCATCACAGGGGCCATCAAAGATACGGCTATTGAATATGATGATATCGCTTATTATGCCGCTGAGTATTTTCTAAAAGAACACTCCGATGCCTTAATGGAACGCTACTCGCTAGATGAGCCACCAAAAAATGAAACTGCCCTACTTGAATCCATCGGTAAAAAAAGGGGGGCTTTAGTCTCTGGAGGTCGTGTCAACCTCAATAAGGCTTCTGCTATTTTTATTCATGATTATCGAAGTGGAACCTTAGGCAACATCACACTTGAAACACCAAAAATGATTGAGCTTGAGATCGCTAAAACTGAAAAAATACTAGCCGAAAAAGCTGCACTAAAAGCCGCTCGAAAAAAGAATTGGAAAAATAAAAAATAATAGCTGATCTTAGTTTCATCTAATAACGCTTGTTAGATCAGTGCGCATGTTTTTCATTTCTTGCAGTTACCCCATATCCACCTATTTATAATGCCCTTTCAATGGCCGTTTGCGCCTATTACACAGGCTCAAAAACAAACCTGCCTACGTCGCCTGATCAGGTCGGGCACAATTAAATTCAGAGTCACATTTGCTAATTAAGGTTTGCGATCCAATAGCCTGTCAATGATATAATATGCTTTTCATCTCTATCCCACCCACCTGTATTACACCTAAGGAATCAATGAACTTATCTACACGCTTTGCTTACCTACTATTTATATTTTTTGTACCCACCATAGCGTTTGCTAGTAATACCAGCGAAACAAGTCATCTTGATCTAACCGACAATATAATTGGCTATTTAGCCCTTGGCGTATTTGCTATTGCCTACCTATTAGTTATTTTTGAAGAACAGCTTCATTTACCCAAATCAAAGCCTGTTCTTTTAGCAGCAGGCATCATCTGGATCATGATTGCCATTGCTTACCAACAACATGGTTTTGATGACTCCGCTGAAATTGCAATACGACATAACTTTCTTGAGTACGCAGAGCTATTTTTCTTTCTCCTAGTCGCCATGACCTACATAAACGCCATGATAGAACGAGGTGTGTTCGATGCGTTAAGAGGTTGGTTAGTTGAGAAAAACTTTAGTTATAAATCGTTGTTTTGGCTTTTAGGGATACTCGCTTTCTTTATATCCCCAATAGCTGACAACTTAACCACCGCGCTTATTATGTGCACAGTTGCCTTGACGGTTGGTACCAAAGAACCAAAATTTGTGGCCATTTCATGTATTGCTATCGTTGTTGCAGCAAACGCTGGAGGTGCCTTTAGCCCGTTTGGCGATATTACAACACTGATGGTTTGGCAAAAAGGACTTGTTCGTTTTACCGAGTTTTTCACCTTATTTTTGCCGTCTTTTGTTAACTACCTCGTGCCTGCGGCCATCATGCATTTTTTCATTCCAAGCGGCTCCCCCGACAAAGTTGACGGCGAACAACTTGTAATGCATCGCGGAGGAATAGTTATTGTCGTCCTATTCTTATTAACCATTCTAACGGCTGTGAGCTTCCACAACTTTCTTCATTTACCCCCTGCTATTGGCATGATGACCGGTTTGGCGTATTTAAAGTTTTTTGGCTACTATCTCAAAAGAACCTATCGTTTTAGCGGCAACCCCACAGAAGACCGATTTAACGAGGGCATGGAAGCGAGAAATACTGACTATACTCGTGATAAAGACTTTGATGTCTTTAAAAAAGTGGCTGGCGCAGAATGGGACACCTTATTCTTCTTCTACGGCGTTATTATGGCTGTCGGTGGATTAGGCTTTATTGGTTATCTAGGCATGATTTCTGAAACGATGTATGGTGAGCTAGGACCAACGGTTGCCAATGTCATCGTAGGCGTACTCTCGGCTATTGTCGATAATATCCCTGTTATGTTTGCGGTACTCACGATGAACCCAGATATGTCACATGGCCAATGGCTGTTAGTCACTCTTACAGCTGGTGTTGGTGGTAGCTTGCTGTCCATTGGCTCGGCTGCAGGTGTAGCTTTAATGGGGCAGGCTCGTGGCATTTACACGTTTGCTTCTCACCTTAAATGGACACCGATTATCGCGTTAGGCTATATAGCCAGTATCTATGTTCACCTATGGGTTAATGCATCACACTTTTAACCACATGAAGAACTCGCACACAGCGGATAACTCGTCACCACCCGCGCCTATTTTAGGTTTTGTAGCCAATAGCGGTACTGGGAAAACAACGCTTATCAGCCAACTCATTCCTATATTGAATGAACGAGGGCTGAAAACTGGCTTAATTAAGCACAGCCACCATGATTTTGAAATCGATCAACCAGGCAAGGACAGCTATCGCCTAAGAAAAGCTGGGGCCTCCCCTGTTGTGTTGGTTTCTAGTCATCGTCGCGCGGTGATTACCGAGTTAGACGGAAACGAGCCCACTCTGGCAGAACAACTAGGTTGCTTTCCTCCAGGCTCTGTTGACTTGGTGATTGTTGAGGGCTTTAAACACACGTTTTATCCAAAAATTGAACTGCATCGAGCTGAATTAAACGCCCCTTTTCTATACACTAATGACCCTTCAATTATCGCTATAGCCAGCAACACAAACTTATCGACAGAGCTTCCACACTTTGACATAAACAAGCCTGAACAAATCGCTAACTTTATCATCGACCAATTTTTAAAGGCCACAGAATGACTGACTGTTGTAGCACCCCTGGGGTATTAACACTGGAGCAAGCATTAACTCAAATTTTACAAACGCTTCAGCAAACTGATCGTTATGAGCGTGTATCGCTAAAGGACTCGCTTAATAGAATCACCTATGAAGATATAAAGTCTTCTGTAGATGTTCCTAGTTTTAGGAACTCATCCATGGATGGTTATGCCATTCGAACCGGTGACCAACAAGGTCACTCACTAAAAGTGATTGGTGTTTCTTGGGCCGGCAAACCTTTCACCAAAAAAGTGGCTAAAGGGGAATGTATCCGAATTTTTACCGGCGCCTATGTTCCAGATGATTGTGATTGCGTTGTCATGCAGGAAAATGTTCATCGAACCGGCGAACAGATTCAAATAACACAGCAACCAAAACACGGTGAAAACATCAGAAACATTGGAGATGACACAAAAAAGAATCAAGCAATACTCAATAAAGGCAAGCTCTTAAAGCCTGCCGACATAGGGCTACTTGCAGCTTGTGGCATTGCAGACATTAGCGTTTTCAAACAACTCACCGTGGGGTTCTTCTCAACCGGTGATGAACTCATTTCTATTGGACAACAAGCTCAACTTGGGCAAATTTTTGATAGCAATCGCTACACCTTGCAAGCCTTACTTGAACAAGCGGGTGTTACACCCATAGACTTAGGTGTCATTCCAGACAACCGCCTTGCTGTTGAAGAAGCGTTGGTATCCGCTTCTAAAAACTGTGACCTGATCATTACCACTGGTGGCGTTTCGGTTGGTGAGGCCGACTTTATTGCTGAAGTTCTGGCTAAAATTGGTACCGTTAATTTATGGAAAATTGCCATTAAACCAGGCAAACCGCTAGTTTTTGGTACTATCGGCGAGGCTGCTTTTTTTGGCTTGCCGGGCAACCCTGTCTCAGTCATGGTGACCTTTCAGCAAATTGTGCTGCCTGCATTACATAAAATCATGGGGCGAGCGCCACAAACAAGTGTTAATTTACAGGCCAAAACAACTGAAATCATCAAAAAACAGCCTGGGCGTACCGAATTTCAACGTGGGTTTGTTGAAAACAAAGACGGCGAGCTATTGGTTCATTCAACCGGCGGACAAGGCTCACACATGCTAAGCTCTATGTCTAAAGCTAACTGCTTAATTGTCTTAGAGCAATCAGCTAGCGACATTGAGAAAGGCCAATATGTAACCATTCAATTATTGGAAAACACCCTATGACAGCAAAATCCATTTTAGTGACCGGCGGCGCAGGCTATATAGGTAGCCATGTTGTTAAGTTGCTTGGCGAACGAGGCGAAAACATCATCATATTAGATGATTTATCAACTGGTTTTGAACACTCAATTTTGTACGGTAAATTCATTCAAGGTAACACCGGCGACAAAAAACTTGTAGACCGCATCCTACAACAACACAATATTGATTCTGTCCTACATTTTGCAGCTCACACCATCGTCCCTGAGTCTGTTGAAAACCCACTGAAGTATTATGAAAATAATACCTGTTGCACGCGTAACCTGTTGGAGTGCTGCTCTAAAGCAGGCATAGAAAATATAATCTTCAGCTCTACTGCTGCTGTATACGGCGAGCTTGAAACCGGTTTTGCTTCAGAAGAAACCCCTACCGCACCGATTAACCCGTATGGCAGTTCTAAACTGATGAGTGAGCAGATGATTCGCGACTTATCTAAAGCCACAGAACTCAATCACGTTATCTTGCGCTATTTTAACGTTGCCGGTTCGGACCCCGATGGAAAAATTGGTCAATCAACAAAAAATGCGACTTTACTCATTAAAGTCGCCGCTGAAGTTGCTGTTGGCAAACGTGAAAAATTATTTGTTTTTGGCACTGATTACCCAACACCCGATGGCACCGGTATTCGCGATTACATCCATGTGTCTGACTTAGCTGAAGCACATATTAACGCTCTGGATTATTTAAGAAATAATGGCGAATCAACAACCCTTAATTGTGGTTACGGCCATGGTTTTAGCGTTAAAGAAGTCATTAACGCTATTAATGAAGAACATGGCGTACCCATCTGTGTCGAAGAAATGCCCCGTCGTGCCGGTGACCCACCAGAACTCATCTCTGTGGCTGAAAAAATCCGTCAAACCATTGGCTGGCAACCTCAGTACGATGATTTAAACCTGATCGTTAAAACATCCTTAGCCTGGGAAAAGAAACTAATTACACACGGTAGCTAATAGGTTCAAGCGAGCCAACCCTGCACTATGCAGTTAATCTTAGCTACCACGTTCTGCTAAGAAGGTTTTAATTCGCTTTAAGCCCTCTTCAATACGTTCAATTGATGTCGTGTATGCAAACCGAAGATACCTTGCAGGTTCGCTAGAACCAAAGTCTTTCCCTGGCGTTGTTGCTACACCTGCTTTTTCCAATAACTCCAAAGCAAACGCATAACTATCATCCGTAAATAATCGGCAGTCCGCATAAATATAAAACGCACCTTGTGGCTTAGCCATCATTACAAACCCCAATGACTCCAAACCCTCGTAAAGCCTATCTCTACGCTGCTCGAACTCATCTCTACGTTGATTCAAAATCACTCGTGTATCCTCATCAAAGGCAGCTAAAGCGGCATATTGCGAAGGCGTTGGTGCAGAGATATATAAGTTTTGCATAAGCCGATTTGCAGCTGATATAGCGTATTCAGGCACCACCAACCAACCCAAGCGCCAGCCTGTCATTCCAAAAAACTTTGAAAAGCTATTTAAAACAAACACATCATCTGATATTTCTAATGCTGAAATGGCTCGTTGCCCATACACAAGCCCATGATATATCTCATCTGAAATTAAAAACCCTTCTCGCTCTGTTATTGTTTGAACAATATTTTGTAACTGATCAAAATTAACCGTTGCTCCAGTTGGGTTTGAGGGTGAGGCCATCATTACACCACGTGTTGCCTTCGACCATGCTTGTGCAATTAACTGCCCTGTTAGTTGAAAACCATGTTCCTCACCAACATTGATAGAGGTTGGCTGCCCCCCAAATAAAGTAACTATATTATTATTACAGGGATACCCCGGGTCGCAGGTCAGCACCTCATCACCTGCATCTATCAATGATGCTAAGGCAACCGTTAAGGCCCCTGATGCACCTGGCGTTATAAAAATACGTTCAGGCGATAGGTCAACGTTATACTCATCACGATAATACCTTGCTATTTTTTTTCGTAAGGCAGGTAAGCCTTGCGCTTTAGTATAGTGAACATCTCCTTTTTCCAAAAAACCTTGAGCAGCCTTTAAGATCGGTTCAGGGGTTGGAAAGTCTGGTTCCCCTACTTCCATATGAACAACATTTTCCCCTTGCTCTTCAAGCGCTTTAGCTTTCTCCATAATATCCATCACATAAAACGGAAAAACCTGTTCAACGCGCTTAGAAACTTTTCCAACATTCATCAAAAAACCTTTGTAGAAACCTGAAATAAAGTCTATATTTTAGAGCAATACAACTGAACGTACGAGCATTCAAATCGACGAAAAACATTGCTTATTTCCGCAATATCTGATATTTATGCGCGCTTGATTTTTTTAACCATTGGTAACAAATAAAATAATGGCTACAAACAAAGATAAAAATTTAGATGCAAGTCACCTAGAGTTTAAACCTTACAAAGCAAAGAAAGGTGAGGAACACATGAGTCCTGCTCAGGTTGAACACTTCAGATCTATTCTAATGCAGTGGAAAGAAGGCCTAATGGATGATGTAGACCGTACCGTTCATCACATGCAAGATGAAGCTTCAAACTTTCCAGATCCAACAGATAGAGCCAGCCAAGAAGCTGACTTTAGCCTTGAGTTAAGAACACGCGATCGTGAACGTAAACTGGTCAAAAAAATTGATGAGTCCATTAGCATGTTAAACGCTGGTGACTATGGGTTTTGTGAAACATGTGGCATAGAAATAGCTATTAAGCGTTTAGAAGCACGCCCAACTGCCACACAATGTATTGACTGTAAATCTCTTGATGAGATAAGAGAAAAACAAAAGATTTGATGCCTTTGCCTTAAGCCTATCTTTTGGTTGCTTTGGACCCAGCTTATAGGGGGCGATTTGCCCCCTCTCCAACCGGCCCTTTACATTACGGCTCTTTATACACGGCTATTGCTAGCTTTTTACAAGCACGATCTAAAGGCGGCAAATGGCTTGTAAGAATAGATGACTTAGACTCCGCTCGCTGTCAGCAACAGTATTCCAGCAAAATACTTAAAACACTCGAGCAATTCGGCCTTACATGGGATGAGCCTGTTTTCTACCAGCACACTCGCCATCATGACTATCAACAGGCGTTAGAACAACTCCTTGAACGTCAATTACTTTATCCCTGTCAATGCTCTCGCAAAGATTTAGCCAACAGAGGACTTCACGCAGGTCTTTATGACGGCCATTGTCTAAGCCATCCGCTAAAAGCCAATCAACCTTCTGCATTACGTATCCGATTAGCAAATAAAAAAATATCATTTATCGATGCCGTGCAAGGTCCCTCCCACCATAAACTACAAACACAGCATGATGATTTTGTAATGTTTCGTAAAGACCGTGTTTATGCTTATCACCTTGCTGTTGTTATAGATGATAATACACAAGGCATTACTGAAGTATTACGAGGGCATGACCTTCTAGACAGCACCTACCAACAAATTCATTTACAACAATTATTGAACATACAAACACCTCATTATGCCCATATCCCTGTTATTACAGACACTAGCGGCATTAAATTGAGCAAACAAACTTATGCGAGCGACATCTCATTATCACCTGTTAAACCCACACTTTTAAGAACATTTGTTCATTTAAGCTTAAACCCACCCCAAGAACTGTTAGAATCAAGCACAGCAGACATTCTAAATTGGGGTATTAAGCATTGGTCACTTAAACAGATTATTGCGCAACAATCACTCCCCTTACAAAGCAACTAAACATCAAAGCCAGCATTACGTTTTAGTTTTATTTCAATATAATCATAGCTAGTTCATTAGAAACAACACAAATGACCACAGATACTAAAAGCCCTTATACTCAGTTTTTTACATTAATGAACAGTAAGCTGCCAGATGAGTACAAGGCCGTTTTGCAAAAGTTTCAAGAACATGGCGACTTTTATCAGCAGCTAATTAACAACGTAAATAATAACGAGACTGATTTATCAAAATTTTGGGACTTACCCAGCACTCTCGGATTTAACACAGCATCAAACCCACAAACTAAATGGCTCCAAAGCTTTTTTAGCCTCAATAACTTTCAATCAAGCACTGATACCCAGCTGATACAGCAATTTACCCAAGCAATCTGCGAACTTCCATTACAGGCCCAAGAAAATCTCTCTAGTATTCAAGCAGCGCTGTCTAAATTAAATCAGCTTTATGCCACGTTAAGCCAATCAGCAATGAAGCACTTTCAAGCTTTGAAAGATGAGTCTCCAGACGCATCGAATGAACAGCTATGTATTTTTTGGTTAACTGCTGGAGAAAAGGCGTTTAGTGAGATCAGTCAAACAGATGACTATATAAATGCGCAAAAAAAATTGTTTGAATCATTAAATAACTTAAAAAATACACAACATGCTTTTTCTGAACAAGCAGCTGAGCTATTCGGCCTTCCAACACAACAATCATTAGAAGATTTACAAAATGGCCTGCATAAACTTAGAATGGAGTTTGCAGAATATAAAGCACAAACCGACGAAGTCATTAACGAACTTAGACAAACCATTTATCAATTAAAATAACGCCTGTTGAGCCGAGCAGATGCCGAATAAAACCAAAGATCACGAAAATATCTGGCAAGATGAGTTTGTGCTTCTTATGGAGAAGCTAGCTGACAAGGATAAACAACCCCCACCTGAAGTCGGCAGTAGCCTCAAAGAACTTATTTATAGTGAAAATAAGCTGCAACTTTTTCACTATAACCCTCTTGATGTTGCGCAGAAAAAACTCCCTATCCTAATAACCTACGCTCTGGTTAATCGCCCTTATATTATGGATCTTGAGCCTAAAAGATCCCTTATATTACGTTTATTAGAGAAAGGTTACCCGGTTTACCTCATCGACTGGGGATACCCCGATAGTAGTGATCGTTTTACAGACCTAAATGACTATATTAATGGTTATTTACACCGTTGCGTTCAGCAAGTAAAACACCACTCTAAAGAAGAAAAAATAGACCTCTTAGGTGTTTGCCAAGGCGGCGTCTTCTCCTTATGTTATACCGCGCTTCACCCAACTGAAATTCGCAAGCTCGTAACCCTAGTGACGCCCATAGATTTTCATACTAAAAACAACCCCTTAACAAGTTGGACCAGTCACTTAAATACACAAGCATTAGCATCTCATACAGGCAATGTGCCTGCTGAGCTTATAAGCCAACTTTTTAAAGCCATAAAACCTTTTCAATTAAACCGAGAAAAGTACCGTCGACTCAAGCATATTATTAACAACGCTGAAAGCTTAAACACGTTCTTACGCATGGAAAGGTGGTTACATGACGGACCAGATTTAAACAGAGCAGCCGCCGATGAGTTTTTAATTAATTTTTATCAACAGAACAAATTACATGAAAACACATTAAGCATTGCTGGGCATGCTGTTTTACTGAACAAAATCACGTCTCCGGTGCTAAACCTTTACGCAACACAAGATCACCTTGTCCCGCCCGAAGCAACACGCGCACTGAAGCAACATATAAAGCCGGAGCTTTATCAAGAACAAGCACTTGTTGGCGGGCACATTGGCGCATTCACTAGCCCAAGAACTCAACAGACACTGATCCAATCACTGGAACAAGGTCTAGCTTAGGATTTGCCTTTGTCTGTCGATGTTGATAGCTCAACCGTTTTCATCATCGCATCCCACATGGTCTTTTGAACACCTTCCATTGCCAACATTTGTTCAGGCATTGGCATATATAGTTTCATGAGTTCAACCATATCACTCGACTCAATACCAACTAGCATTTTATTACGAATTTTCTCTATCGCTTCGCGCTGAATAGCTTGAACATCAGGCAGACCCAAGTGAAGCGGTTCCGCTCATTAGGACAGTAAAAGCCGTTAGTTAAGGAGTTATTTTC